>Ga0209686_1000018_pt1 | contig 71782 bp, 67 predicted proteins | sample GraSoiAngelo_126_FD_185883 | JGI IMG/M metagenome (GOLD analysis project Ga0209686, IMG submission 185883) | Grasslands soil microbial communities from the Angelo Coastal Reserve, California, USA - 14_0927_09_20cm (SPAdes) (version 2) | ecosystem: Environmental > Terrestrial > Soil > Grasslands ...
AAAATGTTTTGCGGCAAAACACCGCAGCCAATGGAGTCTTCGGGACCGTCGTAATGTGGAGTTATTTCGAACGAATGCTCGAGATGTTGCAGGAAATTCCGGCATATAAAAATCTTAATGGAGCGCAACTTCTCGCGGTTGTTTTCCGCAAGCCGAAATACATCTGGATGCGCCGCCGGAACCATGTCGAGCAGGCGGTCTCCTGGGCCATGGCATGCCAAACAGGCATCTGGAGTCAAAAAGCAGAAAAAAAAACGCACCCGCGCGCCATACCCAAGTTCGATTTCAAGGTAATCGACGAATGGTGCAACCGGATCGCAGCACACGATGACGGCTGGGCGAACTATTTTCGCGAAAATCAAATTGAGCCTCTGATTCTCTTTTATGAAGACGTCGTCACGTCTCACCGCATCGCCGCGGAGCGGATCCTGGAATTTCTCGAATTGCCACTTCCGCCGGACTTGGAAATTCCGCCGCCAGCTGTTGAAAAACAAGCTAATCAAATCTCCCACGAATGGGCAGCATGTTACCTCAAGCTAAAAAAAGCGAAGACAGACAGGCTTGCACGTATCCTCCGGCGCATGCGAGCTTAAGCATTCCCCTCGCGGGGCTGCGTCGCAACGCCAACGCAGGGGCAGCAAAAAGTCAGTTGTTTGTTCTGCCTCTTAAGATGAATGCCAGCAGGATTATGAGAACGCACGTGGCGGTGGTTGCACTTCCCAAAATCAACCAGGCTGGTTGATAAATAAGAGCAAGCCGTCCATGAGCACCAGCTGGGACTTCGACAGTTGGGAATAATCCGCGATACGATGTGACGACGAGTTTTTGATTGCCCATTTTTGCTTTGTACCCGCGAAAGTATGGCCTGGAAAAAGCGAGCAAAGCAGGACGATTACCATTGGAGACATCGATATCTGCTTCCACTCGATTTCGTGAATTATTGATTCGCGAAACAGTTGCTATGACAAATTGCTCTCCAGGCCGCGAATCAATGGAACTTATCGAACGCACTCGCGCGAATGGAGCACCGCGTCGATGAAAGACTCGTCCTTCGTCTGTTGTAAGAACCGCTTCCCATTCAGAGGCCGGCTGGGGCGTGAAATCCAATTCTCGCGCAACAACAATTCCATCCACGCCCAATAAAGCTAGTTCACCATCCTTACCCGCCTGGTTATTAAGTAAATAACTTCCTACATCGGGATTGATCTCACCGTGAATTGAAGTCGCGAATTCACGGGCCACGCCAGCCGGCCGAATCGGGCTGTAGCCATTGATGAAATGCAGTCCGGCCCACATCGGTGTGCTTCCCGGACGTAGAACTTCTCCGACCGCCTGGGGTTTGTTTGATACGCAATAGGTAAGTTCCGCCCACGGATAAATGCTGAGATAAAGGCGCGCTGGATCGAGCGGCGCAGGCTTAAGCAGGTGCTGAGAGAAATTGTACGTCGGAACGCCGCAGTTCGTCGGGATGTAGATGTATGTCGCGAGCAACGCCAAAAACGTGACCGCCACGGGTGCCCATTCCTGAAGTTCAGAATCGCGCAACGCGACCTCCCAAAGACACCAAAAGACCGCCAGCCCAAGAAAGATCCATGTCAACGGGAAAGCGTACGAACCAGTCGTACGCAGAATTAGCATCGCACTGCTCGTAACGGCAGTGAGAGCGAGTGCCGCTGTAGCCGCGATCGGTGATCCTGGTCGCAGGTGCAACGCTTCTGCCGCGCAGACCGCGAGAACCAAATGAAAAAACGGCAACCAACGAAAACTCCACCGAAAAAGCCCAGCTGTCGGGATCATGGAGAGCAAGAGCACGAACAAGAGCAGGACCAACTCCCATTTGATTTGCCTAACAAGCAGACGTCCGCGCCACGCTAACCCACCAATCAGTGCTGCCGGAGCGGCAAGCCCACAAGCCAGTTCCATCGCTGTATGTGGCAAGTAGCGATTGGAAAAATCGGCCCAATTAACGGTCCAGCATGGCAAGATGAGTCCGGGCAAAGCCGCTGGTGAAACAAGCCATTGCCAATGCGCTCTCGCTGCCTGTAATTCGCGCGCTGAACCCTGAACCAAATCGAGAATCGCGAGCCACGCGGGCGCCGATAACCCGAAGCCGAGTGCCACGCCGGAGAGCATTGGCACGACGGAAAAAATGCTTCGCGTTTCGGCTAACGACTTGAGTACCAGCCATGCGATCAATAGGAGCAACATCAAAACCGTGTAGGGAAATCCGCCAGTTACGACGAGGTACACAAAGGGCGCCGGCCAGAGGAATCTCCATTTGCCTCGCTGGGGATCGAGCGCTCGCGCCGCGCCCCACCACGCCCAAGGCAGCCATGTAAAAGCACCAAGCGCGCCGAACCAATCGGTCGCGCCCCAACAAATGATCCAACCGTTCAAAGAAGCGACAAGCGCAACAAAGATCGACAAGGGAACTGAAAATTGGCGATCGCGCGCGAGCAAAAACGCGCCCACCGACAGAGCAAAAAGATGCGCAATGGAGACGGCGGCTGCTTGCTGAGGAAATATGAGCGGAAATTTCCAGACGGCGATGATGACTGCGTTCACAAAAACCGAGAACACTCCGTACTGAAATTCTCCGGCGAGATTGCCGCAGACCCACGAATAGGGGCTTAGGATTGGCCAATGGCCTTCCGACCAACTGCGCGCCATGTCTGCGAACACGGGCAGAACAGACAATTCATAATCGTCGTTCCAAAAAGCGAGCGGATTGTGCCAGAGAAGGATAAGGCAGAAAAAGACGACGATGAATCCGGCTGAAATGGCTCCGATTAATGTGGAACGCGTGCGAACTACGTGCATCGCGATTTCTCTCAACGTCCAACGCCGAACGCTCAACGCCCAACGCCTAATGCGGGAACTCGCATCATCATTTCACATTTCTTTCGGCCGTTCGGACGCTCGAGAAGAAAATTTTGATGAGCTCTTCCGCCTCGTTGAGGATCGCACTCATTTTCGGTGCTGGGATCATCGATGATTTCGCTATCAGCCCTAACCAGCGACGAGTCTCCTTCAGTTCCTTGAGGCAAACCTTTGATTTGTGAACGAAATCTTTGCGCGATTCTGCAGCTTCGACCTCGCCGTGATTTCCGTACGGCGAAGTTCCACAGTGGAGCAGCTGACCTCCGAGGTGGTTTGCGGCTCTAGTATTTGGCAGCGAGTCAACCAATCGAACAATCCGCGCGCTGAATTCAAGCAGTCGATCTTCTAGGTCGAAGCGCGGTTTACCTGATCCTTGAGCGTTGGACGTTGAGCGTTGGACGTTGGGCGTTGAATCCGTCATTTCCCGCACGGCGTGAACCGGTGCATCTTCGCACTTGCGGCGGTCGGGTATCCATTGAACGTCGATAACTCGGCGCTGAGTGTTGAGCGTTTTCTCCTTCATAAAACAACCGGCTCTCCCTCGGTCATCACGAGGACCTTGTCTTCAATCCCATGTTCGCGTGCGGACTTGAGCAAACGTTGTGGTGGTTCATGCATCGGTTCAAAACCGAGACGAAAAGTCCCGTAGTGCATCGGAATCAATGTCCTGGCACCGAGTTCGAGAAATGCCCTGACCGCTTCCTCCGGATTCATGTGAACTTCGCGGCCGGTTGGCGCCTCGTACGCACCGATCGGAAGCAGCGCAATCTCAATCCCGTAGCGATCGCCAATCTCTCTAAAGCCGGGAAAGTAGGCGCTGTCGCCGCAGTGGAAAATGGTGCGGCCGTTTGCTGCGATGACAAATCCACCGAAGTCGCGATGTAAATCCGCCAGAAATCGTGCGCCCCAGTGATGACAAGGTGTCAGCGAAATTTTGAGCGGGCCAAGCTCGACTGTCTGCCAGTAATCGAGCTCGTGCACGATGTGGAAGCCGAGATCGTGTACCAGGTTACCTACGCCCATCGGCACGACGATCGGCTGGTCGGCCGCAACGCGGCGCAGCGTACGCCGGTCGAGATGATCGAAATGAGCATGAGTCACCAAGACGAAATCGATCGACGGCAAATGATGAATTTCGAAGCCCGGCTGCTTCAAACGCTTGATTACCTTGAGCCACTTCGACCAGTTCGGATCGATCAGGACATTCACTTCGTGAGTTTGAACAAGAAATGACGCGTGGCCGATCCAGGTAATACAAACCTCGCCTTCTCGAATTTTTGGGAATTGCGGAGGCCGGGGCGCCTGATCACCCGCCCGTTTAATGAAAAGGGATGGAATCAGGACGCTGGTAAGAAAATTACGCTTATGCCAGTCGGCTCGTGGACGCAGACGGACCCGGGTGGAAGGCTTGGCAGTTGCGCCATCCGATGATTGGCGAACAATGTTTCTCCGGCTTTTTTTTGGGAAACGAATGGGCACAGTCTTAAAGGATATGGGACAGTCGAGAAGTTAAAAGAGTTAAAAAAGTTACAAAGTTCGATTAGGCGCCGAAAGCGGCGCCTTTTTAAGGTTTCAAGCTTTTTAACTTTGTAACCCTTGTAACTTTATCCATTCCGCGTTGAGTTGTGCGGGTTATGCCAGGTTGGAAAGTCTTTATACCCCTGTTTCTGCTCTTTTCAGTCGCGTTCGCGTCTGAATCGCGCTTGCCGTTCAGCACTGTCTTTAAAGGACAGGATCAGTTCAATCGACTGGTCGCAAAGGCCAAAGCCGGAAATTGGAAAGCGTTGCCGATTGGGGAACGGACTGCGGCGGTAGGACAGACGTTGATTGGGACACGCTATAAACATTTCACCCTTGAGATCGACAACCGGATCGAGTCGCCCTCAGTAAACTTTCAGGGCGTGGACTGCTGGACCTTTTTTGAGATCGCCCTCAGTTTCGCTCGAATGCTGAACGAGCCGGAATCGAACTGGACTCCGGAACGTCTGCTGCATTACATCGAGATGGATCGATACCGGGGCGGCGAATGCACCGGCGATTATCTTTCGCGGCTGCATTACCTGGAGGATTGGCTTTACGATAACGATCGGCGTGGACTCGTAGAAGATATGACTCGCGATCTAGGTGGACGCAGCGTTGCACATTCTGCGCGGGAGATGAGCGCCGGCTGGCGACATTATCGTTATCTCGCCGCGAACCGTTCGCTGCTCGGACCCCTTGCACGCATGGAAGCAAAAGTATCCTCGCGCCCCCTTTACGAAATTCCGAAGAACAAAGTCGCAGGAATTGAATCGAAGCTGCGCAGCGGCGACATCATCGGAATCATTTCACGCGACCGGGCCGGACTTTATTCCACTGCCCATGTCGGTCTGGCATCGCGCACAAGCGACGGCGTCTTGCATTTCATGCACGCTTCTTCGCCAAGCAATTACGGGCGCGTGGTCGTGGACTCAGAGCTTTCGAAATATCTATATCGCTACCGCTCTGACAGCGGAGTTTTGGTCGCGCGACCCTTGCGTTAGTCAGTTTCCTTCTCGTGCAGTTCCGCGAGTAACTTCTCCAACTCGTCCAGAGCGTCGTCTGCATCGACACCGTGTGCCTCGAGCGTAGCCGTCGCACCGCAATCGAGATTAGCGCGCAGGATGTCAATTAGGCTCGAGGCGGAATATCGCTTTCCCGCCTTTACTACCCAGATTTCTGATCGAAAGCTTCGTACGCGTTTGACGAACTGGGCCGCAGGCCGCGCGTGCAATCCGAGTTTGTTGGTGATGCGCACCTCACGTTGCGACGAAGTGAGCGCCTTCTTCTGTCCGAGTGTCATGCCTGGCTCGTCCCCCAGCGCCGGTGCAGAAACCTTTCGATCGGTGAAAAGAAAATTTTGTCCGCCAGCAAACCGATGACGACAATCACAATCATGATCCCAATGACCTGCTCCATAGCGCTCAATTCGCGACCATAATGGAGAAGCTGGCCAAGGCCAAAACCAGTCAGGATTGTCACGAAAATCTCAGCAGCCATCAGAGAGCGCCAGGCGAAGGCCCACCCTTGCTTCATTCCGCTAACGATGAAGGGAAGTGCGGCTGGCAGGATCACTTTGAACCACATGTGCAATCGCTTGGATCCCATGGTCAAAGCGGCGCGGCGATAAATCGGCGGAACATTGCGCACGCCGGTCTCAGTTGCGATGATCACAGACCAGAGGGTACCCATCACGACGACAAAGAGCATCGCCGCTTCTGTCTGCCCAAACCACAAGAGCGCGAGCGGCACCCAGCAAACACTGGGTAACGTCTGCAAGCCAAGTGCCAAGGTTCCAATCGTATCGCCAAACAATTTCCAGCGTGCGGTCAACAGCCCCAGCGGAAGCCCAACCACCAGTCCTATGAAGTAACCAATAAGTAAGCGGCGCATGGTTATCACAGTCGCTCTTGCGAGGGTTCCGTCGGCAGCAGCGCCCTCCAAGTAGGTGACAACCTGGCTGGGGGATGGCAGTAGAACGGGCGACCAAATCTTTGCGCGATACGCCGCTTCCCAAAGCAAAACGAGAACAGCGAAAAACGCAGCCGCCAGCAGAAACCGTTTCATTTAGGAGCGATAGCCTCAGCTTTACCGGCGCTTTTCAGCGCCTTCGTAATTTGTGTGGCATGAGCGGCGAGATCGACGCTGTTGATATCACGCGGTCGCGGCAGGTTCACAGTGAATTCCTCCTGGATGCGACCTGGATGAGGCGAAAAAAGCAGAACCCGATCGCCCAGACATGCAGCTTCGCGAACATTGTGCGTTACAAAAACGATCGTTTTGCGACGCGCTTTCCAAATCTCTTGAATGTCGCCGTAAAGCTGCTCGCGAGTGAGGGCATCAAGCGCGGCAAACGGTTCGTCCATGAGCAGGACGCGTGGATTGGGTGCAAGCGCGCGAGCCAACGAGACGCGCTGCTTCATTCCGCCGGAAAGTTCGTGAATGTTTGCGTGTTCAAACCGGCTCAACCCAACGAGCTCCAAATAGTACTTGGCAACCTCGCGTCGGTCTTCATTTGTCAGGTTCGGTTTTAGCTTAAGTCCGAAGAGGACATTCCCAAACACATCCAGCCAGGGAAAGAGCGCCGGTTCCTGAAACATAACGAGCCGCTCGCGGCCAGGTCCAGTCACTGGCTTTCCGTCCGCCAGCACTGCGCCGCTGTCCGCTTTTTCCAGACCGGCAATAATATTGAGCAAGGTCGTTTTGCCACAGCCGCTCGTGCCGACAAGACACACAAATTCGCCTTCGGCGACTTTCAGACTCACGCGATCAAGCGCCAGAACATTGCCTGAAGCGCTGCGAAAGCTTTTTGACACGCCTTCGACCGAGAGCTTCGAGGGCGGGATGATCTGGAGCTCCTCAGTCGCTGAGGAATGGTGGCGGCCGGCCCGGAGCATTAAGGAGTCTCGATTAGCTTCGATGTGTCTGTCGAGCCTTTTAGAAAACCTGCGTCCTTGCCGTCCTGCACCGATTTCGCGATCAAATCGCGCGATACTTCACCGGTGAACTGAATTCTTTTCCACGCTTGCGCAACGGCATCTGGCGAAAAATCAGCCCGCGTTTCGGCCTTCAATTCGTCAATCAATAACTTTTGCGCCTCCGATTCGCTCGCCTGGATCCATTTCGTTAACTCCACATTCGCGTCAGCGATTTTCTTTGCGAAATCGCGCCGATCACGCAGGAACTTCACACTGGAAACAAGCCACGTGGTGATGGTGTCCCTGTCTTCAAGAAAAACACGCGCCTTCGCATCGCGCTCGAGCCGCGTTACCCAGGGCTCGACTGTCCAAACGGCCTCAACCCCGCCAGTTTGAAAAAGTCCGAGCTGGTCCGGGTTCGCTGTTGGGATTACCGTCACATCGCCGCCGGTCAGCGTGACCTTGAAGTTCTGTGCTTTCAACCATGCCCGGCATGAAATGTCCTGTGTGTTGCCGAGCTGAGGTGTGGCGATTTTTTTACCGCGAAAATCCGCCGGCGTCTTGATAGGCGAATCGGCTTTCACTACCAAAGCGGCGCCGGCATTGGCTGCACCGGAGATTACGCGGACTTCTTCACCGTTCGATTTCAAGTACGCGTTGAGCGCAGGACCAGGGCCGACGTAGGTGACGTCAAGCGATTTTGCAAAGATCGCTTCCATCGCCGATGGCCCCGCATTGTACGTAAACCACTGAATTTCGACATTCGGTCCGAGGTATTTTTCAAACCACCCCTTGCCTTGCCGAGAGAGGGCATGTGCGATGACTCCCTGCGCGTGAGTGATGTTTGGAAAATGCCCGAACCGAATCACGGTTTTTTCCTCCGCACGGCTATTTGGCAAGAAAACCGCCAATGCTCCGACAACTGCGATCAGTGCTCTTGTTTTCATATTCTCATAGAATAACTGCCTACCGGGAACAAAAGCCGCTGCGGCCCTTCTCTCGTCAGTGCGAGTTCACTGAACGATGAAAGACGTACAGAATTACCGTGTTTTTGGCAATGGGACTTTAGTAAGTCGCTGCATTTCGGCATAAAATTTAGTTGATTGCGGACGTCGATTCCGTCGTTGTTGAAGGTGGATCTGTTGGCAGCGCCGGCGAATCGCCCATAACTCGCGCAGTTTACTCAAGAATGTCTCTTTCATATTTTTCGTTTGCTCCAATCCGGTTTGCTTCGATCTAGAACATTAGTTGAACACGCCCGATCACTTCATCGAATTGGTCTTCCCCAAATTCAGGATTCGCTTGGCGAAAATCCGACCAGGTATGAATGTAGTTGACCATCAGCTTCAGATCGTCTCCATGGATGTAGTAATTGAGGCCTCCCAGGATCGAATAGAGCCCGTCGTTTCCCTTTTGCCCGGGGTTTAAATACTGCCATTGAACCACAGCCTGCAGCTTCTTCGGGATCAGGAAATAAGCGCCCGTTACATAGAATCCGTCGGTCGTGAAGTTGGCGAACTCGGGAGGCACTCCGTTTACGGTGCGACCTTGTACGCGTTCCTGGAGGTATTCACCGATTAAATCAAAGGGACCCACCTCGAGCCAGGCGTCCACGCTCCAAGCCGTTCTTTGATCCGCGCTAGGTAGGACAAAGGGCGAGAGAGAACCATCGTCGTTTACCAGCAAGTTGCTCGACTGCGAGATATTCACCCCTTGTTCATCACGGCTGTTGAGCACGTCACCGCCCAGCTTAAGAAAGGACTTCTGACCAGCGATTTTACCTTTAAACGGCTGCAACTCCAGACGACCCACAAACATAAAGTTGTTGTTGTCGTTGACGGTGATGTTGCGACCGTTGCCGTTGAAAATGCCCGCGTAGTAGGTCAGCAGGTCCTTCTGCTCAGGCCAAATGCTGGTGAATGGTTTTCCCCAAAGTTCAGCACCGATTTGCCGATCTGGCGTGATTGCGCCAGTTGGCAACGTGCGTTCGATCGTGAGCAAGCTAGTATCAGGCGTCAGCTGCTCCAGGCCAAATGGCGCTTTATACTGACCGACCTTGACTTGTAGCGCTGGGATTTGATGCCAGTTGACCCAAATGTCTGTTGCGGAAAAGGCGGTCCTGTTGCCGGAAGTACCATCGCTCTGCCCAAAATCGCCTTCCATTTTAAAGTCGAATTGCTCCGCAAAGTCGCCAGTCAAATTGATCCGCGCCCGTCGCAGCCGAAACCGATCTTTTATCGCAGTCTGGCCAAACCGGCCTTCGAAGGCGGAGACGTCGCCATCTTCAAAATTCACCTGAACGAACCCGCCGAGTACAAGCTTTAACTCCGGTCCCCGCTGCTGGACGTAAATCGGCGTTTTCGCTTCTTCGACCACCGCCTTTTCCACATAGGTCTTTCCGTCATAACTGATTTTGGTTTTCATTTTCCCCTCAGAGACAGACGTAGTCTCTTTCTTCTTTAACTCGGCGACTTCCTTTTTGAGCTCGGCAACCGTGCGCTCGAGTTCCTCGATGCGCTTGGCGTCGGAGGGGCTTTCCGCAGCCAGCGGTTGGATCGTTGTTAACAGCAGTATCGAAACGACAACGCTGATCTGGCTAAAAAAATGCTTTCTAATCGACATCTTTTTCTCCTATTTAGCCGCGGTCTTCCCGCGGCCGTTTTGTGACTGGCTCCCTCGAGACCCTGAAACTTGCTTCAATGCCTCCACCTTGCTTTTGCCATGGACCAGCGAATCGCCCTTTTTGGCCAAGATGGACGCCAGTGGAATCGATCGATCACGGAAAGGCGGCGCGACTTTATCGCGACGATATTTGCGCAGCGTGATCTGTACGATATCTGCAAGAGTGAAGCGATCGAGGATTGCGCTGATTGCGTTTCGGACGTCAAACATCAACATTCGCAGACCGCAGTGCACTTCATCCGGGCAGGAGCAGCGCGCGTAGGACGTGGTGCTCACACACCGGATCGGCGCCAGCGGCCCGTCGATCAATCGAATGACGGCGCCGAATTTTATCCTGCTCATCGGCCGTGCAAGTGAGTAACCGCCAAACTTCCCGCGTCTGCTTTTCACATACCCAGCCGCCTTGAGCTGCATAAAAATCTGCTCGAGAAATTTGATTGGCAGTTTTTCTTTTGCCGCGAGCTCACTTACCTGCAGCATGGGCCAACCGAGTTCGGAAGCGATTCCGAGATCGATTAGCGCGCGAAGCGCATATTCGCCGCGTTTGGAAAGTTTCATGTCTTGCGCTACGAGCGCTTCGCTCGGAACTTCAACGCCATCTTCGGGCACGTTCAGGTTGCAATAACCGGATGCGGCGAATATTACTGAACCGTCGGTTACGCGTTCGAACATGAAATCCATCAGGGCGCTCATCGCCCTCCGGCGCGCGAAGCAGGGCGACCAAGAACGCGCTCAAAACAGACGCCACCGCAAAGAGAATCGGCATACTCCCGAAGCGCAGCACCATCTCATATTCGAACCAAGCCAAGCCGCTGCAGAATAAAGCCAAGCAAATCGATCCGACTATCGGTTTCATGTTTAGTCCTCCATTCATTCGTTCAATGTCTACTAAACTAATATGATTTTGAAACTCTACTAATTCAATAGGAAATAGAATGCAAGCACTTTTTGGACCTCCCCGCAACTGGGGTCAGAACACCGCTCGATCCCAACTGATGTCGTCGCGGCACCGCCTTTCCGGCTCCGGCTTGCTTGGCAGCGCCAAGCCGGAATCAGAAACGACTGGCCGTTGCGAGGAGCGCTGGCGTGAATCTGCGGTGTGAGATTCTCTTAGGAGCTATAGCCGAACCGGCGATCAAGCTTCATCAATGCATCCGCAGCATACTCTAGATCCTCGGCCGAAAGATACTCCCGATAACCACCTACTTTTCCGCGACGCACTTTGAACGACTCCGGATCGCGTACGTCACCCGGATGCAGAATCTTGGAATCAAAAACGCCGGCTGCTTCCAATTTTTGCATGTTCTCAAAACGAGAAAACTCAAGTGCCTCCTGAAATATCGACATATCCGGCGTTGTTTCGCCGACCACGGCAAGCAGGTCTCGAAAATGTTCGGCTGGAGATGCCCGCAACGCCTCGTACCGGATGATCGTGAAATCCTTGCGTCCTGAGAATTCGTCAAGCCAGTCGTTCATTGCGCAAACAATGCCGCGGATTCCAAATCTCTTGTCGCGCAGGAGTTCACTGACAGATTTTTGCTTCAACGCTGCATCCGCGCTGGGATCGCGGCGCGTCATTTGTAAATAAAGCGAAACGAAACAGTCCCGGGGGTCCCGCACGAGCAGGATAATCTTGGCTTTTCGAAGTTCTCTTCTCGGAACGAGATATTTGCCGCGCAAGCGGTCCCAGCGATTGCCCTTTGTCCGATGCTCAAAACGATCGTGGGAGAATATTACCCGGGGAAATCCCGGATGATCGTATCGCCCGGGCTGCAGGGTGAACTCAAGACCATGCCGCTTGCATAAGTAAGCACAAAGAAATGTCCGGATCCATGTGCGTCCGCTTTTTGGCGCTGAAAGAATGAGGACCTCCCCACCTGAAAGCAACTTCGCGCGACTACTGAAGTTTCGGCGCGTCCACCGCAGAGAGCGCCGCAAGAATCGCGAGACCGGTATCGACCTCTCGGGAAGCCCCGAAAGTTCCCTGGGCTGAATTGCTTCACCCGAAGACATATCCGCCTGTTGCGTATCGGCCAAGGATCGAGCAGTCATTTCAATCGCCATTCCCGGAATTATACTTTAGAGCCGCGCCTCTGCGAAATCTCGCGTTCCTGTTGCATAAGACCCCAAAAAGAGGTATCTGTTCAAGCACAAAAAAGAGGGGGCGTACTGGCTTCGACTCATCGTTGGAAGCGCAGACGGCATGTCGAGGATGGTTCGTTGGCCTCGTTAAAAACCGGACCAAAAAACAAACGCAGACAACGAAGGTCTCGCTCTCGCGGCTTAATTGACCGTGACGTTTGCCGTGGGACGCCTGCTACGGCGGCAAACGTGGACAGCAGGCTGGCGAATCGGTGGAGCGACCACGCCGGTTCGTGAATCGATTTTGTGGACGCTCGGGAGCCGGCAGTGTGCCGGCGCATGGCTTGGCTCCTCAGAATTTATCGTCGGATAAACATGTAGATGTTTGCGTGGATAGCGACGAGGACAGGGGTTCAACTCCCCTCGCCTCCACTTCGTAGGTAAATCGCCCCGAATTTCCTCGAACTGACAACGATTCTGGCAACACGTTCGGCGATGTTCCGCAGAATTGTTTGCCGAATCTCCATAATATTCGTTGAACTTCGCGGCGCAATAAACGAAATTACGACGCTCGCTTTTTGCTGACGAAATATCAGCCGAGCATCTGAACATACGACACGCGATGCCCAGTGCCTGAGCACTAACGCTTCAGGAGTTCACTGGGTGACAGAGAAAAGAGGTGGCTTGCTGCGACTTTCGGAGCGGGTCATCTAAGTCTTAAGAAAGTGTGTTGTTATGTTAAATTCCCCAGATTCCGGTTCGCGCGACGCGCAGACCGTTCACCCAAAGCCTGAATTCTTCAGGCTTCCGAAATCCAGCGTGAGAGATCCATATTTTGGTCTCCCCCGAACAACGTATTACGAATTGGAAAAGGCCGGGACAAGCCGGCTGGTCCGGCTTCGCAAGCGCGGCAATATCCGCGGCACTACTTTGATCCCGTTCGATCAAGTGCTCGCGTATCTGCGCGGTTTATCGGTGGAGGCAGCGAAATGTTGACAACTATATCTCGTTTGAAGCCGTGCCCCGCCCCTGGCGAGGGCGTTCACACTTGGATATACTACGCAGCTTGCAGGCTCGTTGATGCGGGCTGGTCGAACGAGCAGGCTGAGCCGGAAATCGAATTGTTAATGACGCGCGATCCGTATCCGCGCGAAATCATTGACGCGCTGCAATCCGCGCGCGGAGAACGCAGCCGTCCAGGTCCGCGCTGGTCTCTGGTGAATCGAGCAGCAATCTCCAAGATTTCAAGCAGCGGACCAACGCTAGTCGAACTTGTTTCGCACTCGCCTGTGCCTATTCAGTTCGTCGAACAAAGCAGAACGGAAATGTTCATCGATTTGCTGTTTCCCGGCAACCCGTGGCTCTGTATCGGTAAGGCAAGCAATCAGTTCTCCACAGCTAAAAGAGAGGCTTGGCGCGGGCACTTGCACGGGCGATCGCTCATTGTTCCCTCGCCGATGTCTGCGCAGAAGGGGCGAACAAAACAAGGAAAGCCGTCTTATCACAGCGAATCGAACACTGGCCCTCGCCGGTTTCTTGTCGTCGAGTTTGATCGTGGCACGCTGGATCAGCAAGCGGCATTGCTTTGGCATCTAGCGCTGTTCGCGCCGTCGTTAGCATTAGTTGTGTTCAGCGGCTCAAAATCGGCTCACGGCTGGTTTTTCTGTGAAGGGCAAGGTGAAGACAAGGTAAAAAGGTTCTTCGACTATGCAGTTTCACTCGGAGCGGATTCGAAGACATGGTCGCGCAGTCAGTTCGTGAGAATGCCGGATGGCAAACGAGCGGATGGCAAAGCGAGCGATGCACTAAAGTCAGCAGGGATCGACAACGTGCCCAGTGGCAGGCAACCCGTCCTGTATTTCAATTCGGCGGTGATTCAATGAGCACAGAAGCTACAAACGAGTGGAATACGGATGCCATTCCGAGTCTGCGTCAGCCCGAAGCGGAGCTACCGGAAATTGTTAGTGCTGAACAATTCCTCGACCAACCGCAGGAGATGCCGGCTGAGTTGGTGCAGGGCATGATACACCAAAGCACGCTGACGATGTTTTCAGGCGGCAGCAAGAGCTTCAAGACCTTCACTCTAATGGACCTCGGACTCAGCGTCTCCCACGGGGTCCAGTGGTGGGGGAAAGACGTTGTACTAGGTCGTGTCTTGTATCTGAACTTCGAGATTTCGGCGCCTTTTTTTCAAAACCGACTACTTGTTTTGTCGGACGCTAAGTCCGTGACGCGACCGCTTCGAAATTTCGATCTCTGGAATCTTCGAGGCCATGCGGCAGATATAAAACTACTCATGCCAAAGATCATCGAGCGTTGCCGAGGGGAGGGTTATGCAATGATAATTTTCGACCCGATCTACAAACTAATGAACGGGAGAAATGAGAATGCCGCTGGTGAAATGGCGGAGTTCTTAGACCCGCTCGAAACCCTCGCCGAGCAGACTGGCGCCGCTGTGATCTACAGCCACCATTTTGCGAAGGGGCTGGCGTCCAGCAAGGAGCAGCTCGATCGCGCGAGCGGCAGTGGCGTGTTCGCGCGTCATGCGGACGGCATCATCACTATCACTCCGCATGAAGAAGAAAACGCGTTCGTCGTGGAGGCGACACTTAGAAACCTGCGTGCCCCCGCTCCGTTTGTTATGCGATGGGGATACCCCCTTATGAAACTCGCCGACGAGCTTGATCCGAAAAGATTGAAGAGCAAAGTGGGTGCGAAGGCGAAGTATACCGTTGCTGCCGTCGTCAGTTGCTTAACCGATGGAATGACTACCGGCGAATGGCAAGCGGCTGCGATTAAACAAGAGGGTTTTGCGGCCTCAACATTCGCCAAATTGAAAAACCAAGCAATAGCAGAGGATTGCGTAGAGGCCAGAGGCAGGACATGGTTCCGCAAGCCGAAGGTTCACGTATTCAATCCGATGACTGGAGAATCTAAATTACGGGAAGCGGCGCCCCATGAGCAAAAAATCGCATGACCGCGCCCCAAGCGGGCGGGGGGCAGCCTCATTTCCGCAGTTCGTCCGATTATCCGGTATCCTAAAGGATTACCGGATTATCGGAGAACGTTTACTCCGAATATCCGAAAATAGATTATTGGAGTTTTCGGATTATCGGACTAGTCATTGCCGCCTGCGAAAATGCCTTGGAAATGCTGGTCGGAAAGGCTCTTTATCAAAAGACTGCGTTAGACGTCGAATTAGACGCTACGTTTGCAGGCCGCCTTGTATAAGCAATTCTCAGACAGGTACATTCCAGTTTTCAGAGCACTTTAAGAATCGACACGGAGGTGTCTAATACGCGTCAAATCAGTAATCAGCGTTCGACGTTCAATAGACGATCCGGGCGCAAAACCGCATCACTTGGGCAGAGTCAGTTAGGCTGAAGCGTTTTGCGTATTGCATGCGCTTTTCAAGTCACGCGCAAAAAGGTAGGGTGGTGGCGTGACGAGCGCTTCGTGAAGGCGCGCAGAGTGAATCCAAGAAATTTCTTCGCCGAGCTGAAGCGGCGCAACGTTTACAAAGTCGCGGTCGCATACGCGGTTGCCGGCTGGGCTCTCGCTCAAGGCATCGCGCAGGTCTTTCCGCTTTTCGATGTTCCAAATTGGGCCTTGCGATTGATCGTGCTGACGATCGTGATCGGCTTTCCCATCGCGCTGGTGATTGCATGGGCCTTTGAGTTGACGCCGGAGGGACTGAAACGCACAGAAGATGTCGATCGCTCCGGTGAGCGCGTTCCAAAAAAGCATGCCTGGATTTACGTCGTTGTTATCGGCGCGGCGATTTCGCTCGCGTTATTTTTTCTCGGTCGCTACAGCGCTGGAAGTAAGACAGCGCCTCGACAGAGCAAGGCGGCTACAGCTTCGTCAATTTCGGACAAGTCGATCGCGGTTTTGCCCTTCGAGAACCTGAGCGAGGACAAAGCGAACGCTTACTTTGCAGAGGGCATCCAGGAGGAGATACTGACGCGGCTCGCGAAGATCGCGGATTTGAAAGTGATCTCGCGTACATCAACCCAGCATTACAAGAGCGCGCCTGAAAATCTGTCCGAGATCGCGAAGCAGCTTGGCGTAGCGAACATCCTGGAAGGCAGTGTCCAGAAAGCCGCCGATCAGGTGCGCGTCAACGTCCAGCTGATCCAGGCGGCCAGCGATTCGCATTTGTGGGCTGATACCTTCGACCGCAAGCTTACTGACATCTTCGGTGTCGAGAGCGAAGTAGCGAAAGCAATCGCCGACGCATTGCAAGCCAAGCTCACTGGTCGCGAGCAACAAGCGTTGGCGGTCAAGCCAACAAACAATTCAGAGGCGTACGACGCGTACCTCCGGGGCTTGGCTCTTGAAGCGCGCACGACCTCCTCTCCAGACGATTCAGAAAGGGTCGTCGGCTTTTACGAGCGGGCGGTGCAGCTTGACCCAGCTTTTGCGGTGGCATGGGCCAGACTTTCTCGTGCGAACGCTCAGGTGTACTTCGGTGGTCTAGATAGAACCACCGCTCGTCGTGACGCGGCGGAGCGGGCCTTAAAAAGCGCGCAAAGACTCCAACCCAATTCGCCCGAAACCTTGCTCGCGCAGGCTTATTACCAATATTGGGTACTGCGGGATTACGAGCTTGCCAAAGCGACGTTCGGCCGCGTCCGGGAGCTTTTGCCGGGCAGCAGCGATGTCCCTGCTGCGCTCGCCCTAATCGCTCGAAGACAAGGACACTGGGATCAAAGCGTTGCTTACTGGGAGCAAACTCTCACGCTCGATCCGCGCAATATTCAATGGCTAAGCTTGGCGGCAGAAACTTACGCGATGCTTCGGCAATTTCCGGCTGCGCTAAAAACGTACGATAGAGTGTTGGACATTGTTCCGAATGGCCTCGATACCGTCGCGTCCGAAGCAAAAATTTATCAGGCCCAGGGCAACCTGGAACAAGCCGGAAAGTTGCTAGGTGGGATAAACGCACAGACCCCTTCGTTTAATGCCTTCCTAACGAAGACGAACCAATTATTTCTAGAGCGACATTGCGATGAGGCCATTCGATTGATTCATACCCGGCTCACTGAATCTCGCGATCTGCCCGACTTTGAAAGGCTCGCTGATCAGATGTTTCTGGCTTTGGCCCAGCAATGTGTCGGCGACATTACCGGGGCGAGAGCCACTGCTCAACAATTGCTGCCTGCGCTGGATACGCTCTCTAAGAAAGACACGAATAACGCGATTTTTGCGGTCGTACTTTCGCTAATTCACGCTGTGCTCGGCGAGAAAGACGCATCGATAAAAGAAGCTGAGCGCGCGATCACGCTGCTGCCAAGTGGGAAGGATGCAGTCGATGGGCCTGGGTACGAAGAGAATTTGGCATCCGTCGAGGCAATGGTCGGCGACAAAAACCGCGCGATTCCAAGATTGCAGCGTCTTTTGGAGATTCCATATACTAACTGCCTTACGCCGGCGCTTCTAAGGCTCGATCCGAAATGGGATCCTTTGCGTAGCGACCCTAGTTTCCAGAAGCTCTGCGAGGAAAAGAAACCGTGAATCGGTGCAATTTGTTCGCTCAGACTGAAGCGACGCAACGTTTGCAAAATCGCCGTCGCTTACTACGGCCTACTTCCCGCAAGGCAGCAACACCCAGCAGATATTTTTGCACTCACGCAGCAGGGCGGAGACTCCGCGACAATCGAAACACCGATCCCAGCAGAAATGCCTTTTTTCACAGTGATGCGACGGCAAGCCCAACCGTTGTTTAGCCTGTCCGGCGCGCACACGTTCAACAATTAGCGTTCGTTCCAAACAGGGCAACGCGCTGCTCAATAGTGTGCGCCGGATGTGTTCAAAAAATCGTTGCTGTGATGTTACTGACGTTTTGCCAGTATTCTTTTGCAGCAAATCGACGCGAATTTGTATTCACGAAATCAGTTGATTTTTTGAACGACGGGGCGTCACGCAGCAAGTGCGATCTTCACTCGCTGAACCGTGGATATGCCCTTCCCGACAATCTTGGCGGTGTTACGAAGGGACTGTCGCGCCTTCAACTGTCGAATAATATCTTTATGCTTTTGAAGAAACTCGTCGCGGCTAAGAGTTGTCCCCTTTCGGCGTCCAAGCACTACGCCTCTATTGCGTGCAAGGGCGAGACCGGACTTTATTCGGTCGCGCAGAGTTTCGGATTCGTTGCGAGCGATCTCGGCTAACAGCGCGAGCATAATGCCTGCGGCGGGATTGCGCTTACCGTTTGGGAGTAAAGTTTCAACTCCCTGTGCGTGCCAGTAGAGAGATACCCCGTAATCTTCCAGAGTCTCTACAAAGCGATGCGCCACACTGTTTCGCCGAGCAATTCGCGAAATTTCATGGACCAACACCTTCTTGATTTTCCCTTCTCGCGCGAGTTGTTCGGCGCGGCGCAGGCCGTGCCGCTGTTCGTCTCCGGCCGTGCCAGAGATCGTCTCCTGACACACCTCTAAAATCTCGTAACCTTTGCCGACCGCATATTCCTGAAGTTCGGAAATCTGCCGCGCCGTTTCCTGCTTCACCGTAGAAACACGAACCAGGACCGCAACTGAGACTTTCCCCTCGGTCATGGGTTTCGCAGTGACTCCAAGCCGGCCGCGCGTTCAAACCGGACGGAGTTGAAGCGCGGATTGAAACTTTTACAGGCCCCGCCGATGGCAAGGACAATGTTTCTAAACAGCTCCGCCTCGCGTTCGTAGTGTTCGCTGTTTACGTTTGGTTCATTACTCTTAAGGGCGTATGCAATCGCTTGAAAATGTTTGCGTGACATGCCCCCTGTACTATTGAACACGATTTTTTAAACTGGTTAGGCGGACTGCATTTGTTTTGTGTTAACACCACCCGAACGATGCCTTCCTGCGCGCAAAGCCAATCATTTTCGCAGGGTGATTTGTGATAATGGGAACCGCGGATTCGCACCGGGTTCGATTGCCACAGCCCAAAGACTCTGAGGGGTGACCGGTCTACCCCCACCCCCCTTTCTTCAGTCCCGCGTTCGTCTTAAATCCTGGGTCATGAAAACCCAGCCGAAATCGAAACTTGCATCTCCCGCGACGAAATATTCTCCTCGCATTCCGGGCCCGTAGCTCAGCCGGATAGAGCAACGGATTTGTACTTCAACAACGGGCTTTTGCGCCCGTTTTCGTGTGCTCGCGCACCGTTGCGGATGCTACGCGCGTTAGCCGTTTCGGGTTCGCACGGCGTTACGTAGAATTCCCTCGTTTTGCAGCAAAAATTTCTCCGACCGTAGAAGCGACCGTGAAAAATCCTTGTCGAATACTGCCTTGGCTTTCTCGCGTGTGTGGAATGGTCTAAGGCGTCGTCATTCGCACCCTTCGCGCGCGCGGAATTCTTCCACGACACTTCAACGGATTGACAGTCCGTGGAAACGGCTCGGTTGGGTCGAGAATGTTGACGCTGCTCCGCCAAGTTGTGCGTTTCGACGCCAACGCATCCGAATCAATAGTTTTATATGTACGCGCTTCATTTTTATTTCTCCTCTACAAAAAACCACGGTTTTCGCGGGATGATTTTTATGCAGCTCAGAACGCGACGCACCAACCCTGTTCCGATCTGAGTCGATACGCTGCGTCGCTTGCGACGAACGGCTCGGAAAAATTGATTCAGTTCGACTTGAATTGAGACAGAGATACGATCTCGACAGCTGCACAGCAAAACAGTCACAAGGAGATTACCACATGACCACGAAGGCATTATTTGTTAAACTGGAGGCCAAACCAGGCAAAGAAAACGAAGTCGCCAAATTTCTGCGCGACGGGCAAGGCTTGGTGCAACAAGAGCCAGCAACAATTGCTTGGTTCGGCATCCGACTTGGCCCAAGCACCTTCGCCATCTTCGACGCATTTGTGGATGATGCCGGGCGCGACGCGCACCTGTCAGGAAAAGTTGCCAAGGCGCTGATGGAGAAAGCGCCTGAGCTACTGGCGGAGCCGCCAAAGATTGAGAAAGCAGACGTATTGGCGGACAGGTTACTGGGTTAGGAATTCTTTTGGGTTAAGCCATTAGCGCGATCACCCCGAAATCGCCCGCGCCCGTGCGGGCAAGACACTGATTGCCGGCTCGGATTGCGCGAAGGTTTTGTCGGTGAAAAAGTTGAATCTGAAGGGACCTTTATTCTCGATACCCAGACAGCGCGCCGACCACCGGGTTTTTCTCATTCGCACGAGGGAGCCAAGCGGGATGAGATCGAACATTCCGCTTCCTAAATGTCGAATGATTCGGCACAATTCTCCCATGACTCCGCTTTTGTCGGATTCTCCCCAAGCGAGCAAGCGGACTAGACCCCAAAATTGGACACTTTTCTTAAAAAGCCCAAACATTGGGCCGAATTCTCGTTAGAGGCCAAGATCGGATCAGCTTGGGACTCACAAATGAAAGCAATCGTTAAGGACGTTGGGATGCGATGATCGCGTCTCCAAACGTCGGTCAATCCCAATCTGGACCGAGCCTGCTCGGAACCTGGCGGCTAATATCGTATGAAGCACGCGATTCGGAGGGTCGGGTCCATTATCCATTGGGCGAAAATGTGTCCGGCTTGCTTATCTACGACGGCGGCGGCAACATGTCCGCCCATGTCATGAGAAACGACCGCCCCTTATTTGCTGCAAAGGATCCGGCTCGCGGTACAGATGCGGAACTCCGTGCGGCCTTTGAGGATTACGGTTCCTATTTCGGCACCTACACCATTGACCAGACGAGGCAAACTGTGACACATCAAGTTCGGGGTGCTTGGTATCCGAATTGGATTGGCCACGATCAGGTCCGTCATTTCAAGTTCGACGGTAGTCGGCTGTTATTGTCCACTCCGCCGCTCATATGGAATGGGCAATCATTCGAGTACGTTTTGACTTGGGAACGTATCTCATGAACACGATTCGCCTTGCAAGAGCTCCGACTGAAGTCGAGAGCTGTCTAACTCTGTCTCGTTAGGCAACTTGAGCAACCTCTGTGCAACGCGTCTGGCCCTCTCCCGAGCATCTGCCGAGCTACGTCGCTGCTCTCGAGCGCGGCTGGTCGGCCGACAGCACGCGCGGAGAGGTAGCCACACGCGAAGAGTTGGCACGAATCCAAATCGACCCAGCCGCGTTCATTGAAAGCTTGATCGACCGCGAGGCAAAGGTTCCGCCAATCACGCTCCCAGACGGATTCGATTCGGTACTGGAACTGTCCGCACTAAATGACTGGATGGCGGGATAAGTTCAGCTTACGAACTGCCCAAGCGACGGCGATTTCAAATGCGCTGCCGACCCCCATCGACTTTACGCACTCTGCGCATTCGCGGCGCTGCGGCTGCTTGATTGACGCGATCCCGTCAAGATGAGAGCAGCCTCGGTCAGACATCACAAGATGAGCCTATCTCGGTAGCGGACACGCGCAATGCTGTTATAGATGCGATGCCATTATGATGTATGTAAAAGCAGAAGGATAACATCGGGATGCCACAGGCCACAAAATACGATGTGATTGTGATCGGTACCAGCCAGGGCGGCAGATTTCTCCCGATCGAATTTGCAAAAGCAGGCCGGAAAGTGGCGGTGATTGAGCGCGGCCCCGTCGGTGGTGTTTGTGTGAACTTTGGCTGTACGCCCACCAAAACGATGGTCGCCAGCGCACGCGTTGCTTATCTCGCGAAGCGTGCCGCTGAATACGGGGTCCACACAGGCCCGATTTCGGTCGATCTGCACGCCGTGCGCAAACGCAAACAAGCTATGGTCGAGGGCGCTCGTAACTACTTTGAGAATCTTCTTGCGCCAATGCGAGAGGTCGATCTCGATCTATTGAGAGGCGAGGCCCATTTTGTCGCGCCGAAGACGCTTAAGGTCTCTCTGAACGATGGCGAAACGCGAGACATCACTGCCCCACTCATTTTCATCAATACCGGTGCACGACCAAAGCAACTCACCGTCAAAGGCGTCGAGAGCGTCTCAGTACTGGATTCAAGCACGATCATGGAACTGGACTCGCTCCCAGAACACCTCTTAATCATCGGTGGCGGCTACATCGGGCTGGAGTTCGGGCAGATGTTTCGGCGTTTTGGCAGCCAGGTGACTCTCATTCAGCATCATCCACGCTTGCTGATGAACGAGGATGAAGATATGGCCGACGAAATAACTAAGATTTTTCGCGAGGATGGGATCACGGTGTTGACCGGTGCTGTGCCGCAGCAGATTCAGTCGCTGAACGGCGTGCGCATTCAGTTGACCGTACGCACGTCTGAAGGTGAACAGAAGCTCAGCGGCTCGCATCTGATGGCGGCAATCGGTCGTGTCCCCAACACTGAAGCTCTCAACACTGAAGCTGCTGGCATTCACCTCAGCAAGCAAGGCTACATCCAAGTCAGTGAACAACTGGAAACCAACGTGCCTGGAATTTACGCACTCGGTGATGTCAAAGGTGGGCCGGCTTTCACCCACGTCACTTACGATGATTTCCGCATTTTGCGCACCAACCTGCTCGACCATGGTCACGCCAGCACGCGAGATCGCGTTGTGCCGCACACAATTTTCATCGATCCCCAGTTCGGGCGGGTTGGGATGAGCGAAAATGAGGCTAGAAAACAGGAGCGCAATATTCGTGTAGCGAAATTGCCCATGAATGCCGTAATCCGTGCGATCGAAACCGGCGAGACCCGTGGCTTGATGAAGGCAATTGTCGACGCCGACACGCAACAAATTCTGGGCTGCGCTATCCTAGGGTTGGAAGGAGGTGAGATTATGACCATTATCCAAGTGGCGATGATGGGGAAGCTGCCCTACACCGCACTAAGAGAAGGTATCTTTACGCATCCTACCCTCGCTGAAGGGCTCAATGCGCTGTTTACGACACTCGATTCCTAGGTTTAAGTTGATCGGCTTGCGGCGGGTGTCGCCTGCAATATTCTCACACAGCGCTGCGACCCCCATCGACCGCGAGTTTTGCGCCGTGAATAAAACTGGCACGATCCGTGGCCAAAAACACGATAGCTTCCGCGATCTCATCTGGTGTAGCCGGGCGGCCGGCCGGCGCCTCGGCGGCCAGTTTCTCCAGCCCTTCACCCATTGCTTCAGTTCCTTCCGTGCGCGTAGGTCCGGGGCTTACTGCATTAACCCGGACGCCCCTGGGGCCATATTCGGCCGCCCACACCTTAGTTAGCAGATTAATGGCGGCCTTGCTCGAGCCATAAAGGCTCATGCCGGGCACGCCGTAATCGGCGACCATTGTCGATAAATTGACGATTGCCCCTTTGCCTTTCTTCGCCATCAGCGGTGCAAGTTCCGCGACGAGGAAGTACGGCGCCTTGACGTTGAGCGCATACACGTGCTCGAACATTTCTTCGGTGGTTTCATGCGTCGGCCCGAATGGATAGATCCCGGCATTGTTGATTAGAATATCAACATGGCCGCCTCCGACCTCGACGGCTCGTCTGGCCACTTCTCGCGCGCTCGACGCGTCCTGAAGGTCGGACGAAATAAAATCCACGGTGCCTCCTGCGGCGCGGATTTCCGCAACCGTTTTCTGGCCGCGTTCAGCATTGCGGCCTACGACTATGACGTGGATGCCAAGCGCGGTGAGCTTATTGGCTACCGACCGGCCGATACCGCTTGTGCCACCTGTGATCAGTGCTGTGGATGGATTTGCACTCATTTAAGATTTCTTGGTTCGTTTTCTTCGACTTATCTTAAGACTCGCGCGCAAGAAATAAACCCGAGCAGTTGGTTTTGACTCGTGTGTTACTGTGCAGCGCAGGATCATGCGTGCTTCGGAAGAAGATGATGAGCAATTTTACCGCGATACCGAGCGTATTGCGTTTCCGGCACTTAGTGACGAGCAGTTGGCGACCTTAGACTCGTTAGGCACGCGGCGCAAAGTCAGGCGCGGCGAGATTATTTACAAAGCTGGTCAGCGTGATGTGCCTTTCAATCTCGTCTTGAGCGGGGAGCTCGAGGTTTTTGAATCGCGCGACGGCGATGAGCAAATTCTAGCTACGCCGGGTCCGCGCGATTTTGTTGGCGACATCGCGATGCTCACCGGTACCGCGGTTGTCGCGACAGTGCGCGGCAAAGCAGAGCAATCGGAAATTTTGCAGATTCCTGCCCCGCGTTTGCGACGAGCCTTGGGAGAGATCCCGAGTGTGAGTGAAACGATCGTGCGTGCGCTAATCATGCGGCGCAAACGTCTCCAGCGCGATCGCGAGTTTACCGGTTTGCGAATTCTGGCGGAGGCGGATTCACGCGAAGGACATCAGCTCGATGATTTTCTCGATAAGAATCACTATCCGCACCGACTCGTGGACACGACGAGCGAATACGGGCAAACACTCGCGCAACGATTGAATCTTGTTTCCAAGGATCTGCCCGCACTTATCACTCCGAGTGGAATGCCATTGCGCCGTCCTTCCCTGCGCGAAGTCGCAAAGGTGGCGGGTCTGCTTCAACCGCTTACCGAGAATGAGGAAGAAGAAATACGTTGCGATGTAGCGATTGTTGGCGCCGGGCCGGCCGGTTTGGCCGCAGCCGTGTACGCTGCTTCTGAAGGACTCAATACTGTGGTCTTGGAAAGCTATGCCCCTGGCGGCCAGGCGGGAGCATCCTCGTTGATTGAGAACTTCTTCGGTTTCCCTACTGGGATCGGCGGCGGCGATCTCACGCACCGCGCGCAGCTACAAGCGTATCGTTTCGGGGCGAAATTCACGACGCCATCGCAAGCGCTCTCGCTTGGACACGCGCCCGATGGCGATTATCCGCATTTCCTGCACATCGAAGGCTGCAATGCCGAGCTGCGGGCGAACGCGGTGATCATCGCAACGGGCGCAGATTACCGCAGGCTCGATGCACAAGGCCGGGAAGAATTTGAAGGGTCTGGTGTCTATTATGCGGCGACGGCGCTCGAAGGTCAGCTCTGTCACGGGTCAACGGCAATCGTCGCCGGCGCGGGCAACTCGGCCGGTCAGGCGGCGATGTTCATTTCCGAAGGCGCGCAGAAGGTATTGCTCGTAGTGCGCGGGAACAGCCTAACGAAAAGCATGTCGAGCTACCTCTCGCGGCGCATCGAGGCACAGAAGAACATCCAGATCCTGTATGAGACTGAAATCAAACGAATGAGTGGACGGAGGAAATTGGAATCAGTCGAGCTCGAGAATACGTGCACTGGTGAACGACAGACAGTCGCAACACCAGCAGTATTTTCAATGATCGGCGCGTTACCATGCACCAACTGGCTGCCGCATGAGATCGAGCGCGACGCGAAAGGCTTCATCCTTACCGGCGCAGCCGTTGCCCAATCGTCTGCATGGCAGAAGATGAGGCGCGCGCCCGGACCACTGGAAACGAGTCGTCCCGGTGTCTTCGCCGCGGGCGATGTGCGCTCCGGTTCGGTCAAGCGATGCGCGGCTGCGGTTGGCGAAGGCGGGATGGCGGTTGCAGATGTCCACCGCGCTCTCGCGTCGTTCAGAACTCGTTAGGGCCTAAGGAGTAGTAAGTTTTCGTAATACAGAAACCCTCGGAGCCTACCGGGTCCGGTACCTTTTTGTCATTTAACCCTTTTATTTAGCCGGAACGGGAAATCCTCAAAGGCGATTTCTCCTTGGGTCGAGCCCCTGAACCCGACCATTTGGAACCCTTTTGACATCGAGCGGAAACTGACCTCTGACTTCTGACGTCTGAAAAGGAGGTTACGGACCCTCGTTTGATACCCTTTTGACACTGTTCGCCCGCGGTTTACGACCGTTTCGTCGCGCTGGGTGCGTGGTTGGCGCCGCTTTTTTTGCTTCGGTTCACTCGAGCGCAGAGGATCATTGTCGGTGTTCCCTTCGTCCTCGCGGTGCAAGTCGCCAGGCTCGCGATCCGGTATCGCGGAATGGTGCCTTTTCCAACGGCTGTCTACGTAGCCGTGAGGATCACGTATGGCCTGTGCTTCACGCTGCCCTATTTGGGTGACCGTCTGTTGTCGCACCGACTCTCCGTGTTTTCGGGCAACGCTCGTTTTCCCGCTGATCTGGACATCACTTGTCCCCAAAGATGCTGAAACACGGCCATCTGCGTCGAGCCATCGAGAAAACATCCATGATCGAGGAATTTCGCAGTGATTCTAAGCACTTCGCCTTCGTCCCATGGTTTTTCTAATGTTAGTAAATCCTTCGCCGTAACAAGGCTCGCCAGCGTGTTCTGGCGAGCACAATCCCGAGTTCTCTTTCTCCAGTTCTCGACTTCCCCGAAGGTCGGTTTTACAGAATCTTCCTGAAATCGACCCACCAGTCTTTCGCCCTCGTAACGGAGTGCCTTCAATTCATCTATGGCGACGATTATTGGTTGAGGGCTTCTACCTTGTTCCAGTTTTTTCGTATGCACCATTGGTTGATTCTGTCGCTGAACCACGAAAAATATTGCTGCTATCAAAATCACACTGATGCTTCCAGTTACCCATAACGGCGAAAACGGAAGTGTCGGGACGTTATGCCTTGCGAGCCAAGGCACGAGCGGTTCGCTTGAGAAAAGCGACCAAACTGATGCGATCCATTGGGGCGCGGCACCGAATGCAAAAGCTGCAAGAGCGGCAATTAACGGATGCCTCCTGATCCAGTTTCGCATATTTCCTGCTACTATTACGGCGGTCTAACCTTTGCGTCACAGTGAGAATTCTTGTTCGTATGGATTTCACGTTTTCAAGCGACGTGCCCTGAATCGGCGGATTCCAGTTCAACAAGAGCAGTCAACTTTTCATCCGCGCGCACAACGAAACGCTTTCCGTCGTCGCGATGCGCATCCGCAACGAAGATCGTTCGCCCCCCAAGAATCCTCGGCTGAGATGCAGCCCCAACTCCCACCGGCTTTGCTGAGATTGTCAGAAGCTTTGCTAATTGTTGTTGACCACTTGCGGCGTAGCTTTGCTCGCTTCAATTTTGGTCGGTCACTTTCTGTACGCCCGCAGTAAGCGCTTCAATTTGCTTTTGCTGGCGCGCGAGTCACGTTCACTACGGCCAGTACTCACAATTCGTACCGAGCGTTCCGCCTTCTGTTTCGGACCAAAGCTGTTTCTTCCGGTATTAATCGGTCTGACAAAAACCGGCGGTAGCAGTAACAATCGCGTTACCGTTAAGCTGTTGCAGTCGAAGCGCATTGCTACGACTCCATAGGTTATGAAAATAAGACGAATCTCATCAACATTGTTGTTATGCTTCATGAAACGCTCACTGTTTAATCCTCGGAATTTCACAAAAAGCAAAACCTCTGCAAAATGGTTTCCGCTGCTCTTATTCTTAACAGTTCTTGTTTTACCTAGCCTATCGATGGGTCAAGCAGGAAGTCTGGACCCTCTTTTCGGTATCAACGGCATTGTCACTACGGCTAACACAGGCGCCAATGCTGCAGTCCTACAGAGTGACGGCAAGATCGTGGTAGCCGGGGGAATCGCGATCCAGCAGAACTTCCAACAGCCTGGCCTCCTGCGTTACAACACCAATGGTACGCTCGATCCTAGCTTCGGGACCGGCGGTGAGGTGTTGATCGGTGGCACTAACGCCGGCCCCGCGTTTGCCGTGGCCATTCAAACGGACGGGAAAATTCTCACGGCGGCTCCCGGTAATCTTCGGCTCAAGGTTTTCCGCTTCAATACTAACGGTAGCCCAGACACCACCTTCGGCAGCAACGGCGCCGCAACCATCCAAGCAGCCGGACTCTTCCTTCCGCCAGCCAGTGAAGGGTTGGCCCTGCAATCTAACGGCAGAATTCTCGTCGCCACCGGACGCATCGTCGCGCGCTTGCTCACGAATGGCCAGCTTGACTCGACCTTTGGCTTGAATGGCGCAGCCGCCACAGTCGGCGGCGAATCGATCGTGCTTCTGCCAAATGGCAACATCCTGATCGGCGCCGGCAGCGTAGCGTCCCTCTACGCTCCGAATGGCAGTCTTGTTACAAGTTTCGGTGTCAACGGCCAGACTCCGGGGTTCGCCTTTAACGGCGCGGGCGGATTTGTCGTTTCTACCAACTCCACGGGTGTAACGAGGATCATTAGCGCCGGCAGCATTGTTACCTCTCCGAATCTCATGTTTACCCACAGCGTATCGGGTTTCCTGTTGGTAAGCTACAACACGGACGGCACGATTGATAACAGCTTCGGGAATCACGGCGGGGTGGCAACACCATTCCCTGGGAATATCCTGGCACATGCTTTTGCTCTCGCCCTCCAGAGAAACGGCGACATTGTCGCGGTTGGACAAACAGCCCTCACTGATGTGGATGCTGTTCCTGGTCCGTCCGACTTTGCTTTGGTGCGCTATAGTCCCAACGGAAGGGTCGACACGACGTTCGGTAATGGCGGGTTTGTAAGCACACCATTTGGCACCAGCGAGGCCTTTGCTAACACTGTGCTTATCCAAATCGATGGCAAGATCGTTGCCGTGGGCAACAGCAACAGCGGAACCACTCTCGCACGTTACCTCGCTAACTAAGAACTAACCGTGCCGAAACTATTCGTGCTCAGTTAATTTTGGAAGGCTCCCTCGGGGTGCCGCTGGGGCGCTTTGCCGCGCAGGAGGTTTCATTTTGCTCGTTTGTTTACTGATTGGTGCCGAAAGTGACCCGCTCTTACGCGCGCGTGCGGGAGATTCAGACAAATTTAACCGAGCGGAATCAGCGAAGGGCGACTCGTAAACAGGCATTACATAAGTTACTAATGTGCCCTCGTCTTTCGCGCGCGCGCGTGAGTGTTTGTGGAGATAAACGAGCCGGACCTCGATTGTTCTACTTTTGTTCTACTTTCGCCTTTTTTTAGACTACCTTTCGCGATTGCTGGATTGCCGCCGGGAAACGGCTGATTTCCCTATGAAAATTGTGAACCGCATTTGATCGGATTTGATCAGATGAAATCGCCGGTTCCTGAATTTTGAGTCCAGCTCGTCTGCCAATTCCGCCTCGCCGGCGTTAGAAATTTCATCCGCTCTCGCACAAATCCTAGTACAATTGGGCTGTCCCGCAGACAGCCTCGAAGGGAAAAACGCGTTCCCGCGCCAGACTTACACTCGGCTAGAAGGCTGCGCGAAGGTTCCTTGGAGTATCTGCGCGCCGACGTTCCCGAGTACTTCAAGACACTTGGAACGGCGCCAGAGCAACGGCTGCAATATTCGTCAACTTGGCAAGCAACGTAGCGACCATTACGTAAAACCGACAAAGTCCCCGGGAATTGTTGCCAGACATGTTTGTCCGAGCGCGTTCGTTAGGTGAAAGTTCTTCCGTGCGCAGTCTTCTGTTCGTCTCTCTCCCGCTATCCCTTTTATTGATGCTCGGCGGATGCAGAGAACGCGGAAACACGATCGTCATGCGCGATGCCTGCAGTCTTGTCTCCAAAGAGGAAGTCGCATCGGTTCAGGAAGCTCCGGTGAATGAGACAAAGAGCAGCGAACATTCGGACGGAGTTTTCCGGGTTTCTCAATGTTTCTACACCGCAGCGGAATTTAGCAAATCAGTGATTCTGGCCCTTGTACAACCCGACTCGAAGCAGCGCAGCGAGCGCAGTCCAAAAGACTTCTGGAGAGAGAAGTTTGGCCCTTACAATGGAAACCAAAAAGAGCGCGATGAGAAACCGGAGACCAAGAGTGCCGAAAAAGAGCAGGGACCTGCGCCGAAAAAAATTGATGGCCTTGGGGACGATGCTTATTGGGTGAGCAATCGATTTGGCGGCGTGCTTTATGTTCTAAAAGGGGATGCTTTCTTCTCGGTCGGCATCGGCGGAACGGATGACGAAGATGCCAAACTCGAGAAGTCGAAAGTGCTCGCCCAAAAAGCGCTTCAACGGCTGTAAACCTTTCCGACACGCTGGACTTATGAAGTGTTGTGAGGCGACCGCGCTCGCCTATTTTCCCGAATCTTAAGACAGACTTTTATCAACGTTCTGCCTATGAAAAAGATTTCCTCTCCTTCGATGACCGCGCGCGCCACTATCGGCGCGCTTTTTTTTGTTACGGGTATTTTCCTGATTGTGTTCGGGCTCTTCACAGCCCGCTTACACTCGGCGATGCCTAGTTCCGGAACACTTAATCCCGGGGGGCCGACGGTAAATTGGGTTGGGACGGCGGCTGGCGGCAGTTCGCTGGACGAAAGCACCTGCGTCGAAGGCGTAAACTGCGATACCTTCATTCTGAGCTTATCGGGCACGCCAAGTAACTGGACTGGCCTTAAGGCGCGCATTGTTATCAGTTGCACCGATCCTTCCGGCCTGACCGATTACGATGTCTATGTCCACAAAGGCGATAACAATGGGCCGATCGTCACAGGTGGTACATCGGCGCATGGCGGAACGCCCCCAGAAGTAGTCGATCTTGATCCCAGCAATCCGGATGTCGGTACCGGTCAGTTTTCGGTTCACGTAGTTTATTTCAGTGCCACTGCGGCCTTTCAGTATTCCGGCAGCGCCAGTGCAATATCAGCATCAGCAGGATCTGCTTTAGCTCCATCGGCTCCTCAGGATCGCGGCCCGAAAATCGGATTCCAGAACTTCGAGGCGCCGGGGACTTTGGTACAGGTTACCGACAGTAGCCAGGGACCGACTGTGCACACCGTCGAATATATGGGATATGACGCCGGCGAACCTTCCATCGGCGTCAATTGGAACTCACCAAACTCAGTTGCAGGCGTGACGAACTTCCAGTCAGACCTTCAAACGCTCTTCATAAAGTTCGACGATAGTTGCCCCGCAAACGCCCAGAGCGCGACTTGGTATAACAGCCCCGCCCCAACATCTCAATTCGTCGATTCCGATCCCATCGGCTTCACGGATCGTCAGACTGGGCGTGTGTTTGCCGGCGAACTCACCCTCACCTCGCCAACGTGCAAAGTTTCATTCACAGATACTGACGGCCTCGATCAACTAGGCCAGCCTAGTTACGCTGGCTGGTCCCCAAACCCTGGACCGTTGGGTTCTGGTATTGATCATGAGACGATCGGTGGCGGGCCATATCATACGCCTGCTCCGTCTCACGGCCCATACCCGAATGCCGTTTATTATTGCTCCCAAGACCTGGTTACTGCGTTTTGTTTGCGCAGCGATGATGGAGGCGTCACTTACGGACCACCAATACCTACCTACACGAGTCAATGCGGTGGATTGCATGGACATGTTAAAGTTGCGCCCGACGGAACCGTTTATCTGCCCAACAACAGTTGTGGCGGCACGGGCGCGGTCGTCGTTTCAGAAGATAACGGCTTAACATGGAGCATACGTCCCGTCCAAAACGCAAGCAGCCAGACCCGCGCCAACGCGAATCTCCAGGATCCTGCTGTAGCGATCGACAGTAATGGTCGCATCTATTTTGCAATGTCTAGTGGCACGGTCGCTGGTAGCGCTACTGGCGGTTCTAGTGCTGTCGTCGCGACATCTACTGATCGCGGTCAAACATGGCAGAACATCTATGATGTGGGCACAGTTTATGGTCTGAAGAATGTTGCTTTCCCTAGTGCGGTAGCAGCCGATGCTGGCCGCGCCGCAATCGCTTTTTATGGTTCGACCATGTCGGGCGATGGTTCTGCAAACAGTTTCAATGGTATCTGGCATCTTTACGTGGCCAGTACATTTGATGAAGGACTGCACTGGACGACTACCGATGTAACACCCAAAGATCCAATGCAGCGCGGTTGCATTTGGATGCACGGCGGCGCCGATATTTGCCGTAACTTGCTCGACTTCTTTGACATGACCGTTGACAAGCAGGGACGGGTGCAGGTCGGCTACGTTGACGGATGCGCCGATGGCGCCTGTGCTCAGGCAGTGCTTACGGCTAAGGGCAACGCCTACACGGCCAGAGGTGTGATCGCGCGACAATCGAGCGGGCGCCGCCTTATTGCCAGCTTTGATCCGCCGAATCCGCTGCATGCCAGATCCGCACCCGGCATGCCATCGGTCACGGTCCGGCGAGTCAACTCCGTCGCTCATCTCGCCTGGTCCGAGGCAGACACAGGTAATGCCAATATCACCAGCTATCGTATCATGCGAGGCACGGCTAGCCGCGCTGAGAGTCTATTGACAAGCGTTTCGGGAAATCAGACAACCTATAACGACACTACTGCCACCGATCCCACCAAGACATATTATTACAAAGTACTGGCAGTAAATGGGCCGGGAACATCATGCGGAAACAACGAAGTCGCCGCACCCTACCTCGGTAATACGTGCACTGGCTTGATTGTTCAACAGACGCCGCCGGGTCATCCGGAACAGCAACTTCAAGGACAAGCGCCTGCTTCGCTCGCTATCGACTACGTTGCTGTCGGTGAGCCTCCTGGGACAAGCAATCTAATGTTCAAGATGAAAGTAACCAATCTGGCGACTGTACCTCCTAGTAGCAGGTGGAGGATCGTTTGGAACTCATACGCTGCCCAATCGTACGACCCGGCAGCCGAGCAGTTTTATGCCGGCATGAGAACGGATCAAAACGGAACCGTGACGTTTGATTATGGGACTATCGCTACTCAGGTGGTAGGGCTGGTTATTGGCGTCCCAACGGAGACCCTGATTGGATTCTTGCCGGGAAGCAGCTTTAACGCTGATGGAACGATTACACTTATCGTCCCGAAATCGGCAGTAGGCAGCCCAGTTCCGGGTGATCTGCTCGGGGCTGTTAACGGAAGGACGTTCACCGGCGACACGGCTCAGACCCAAAACCTAGAGCGCTCGACCCTCCTTGTTGACCACACGTTTGTTAGGGGCCAGCGGGACAACGGTCATCCGGCTGCCACGTACTCTATCGTGGGCAACATAGCTTGTCCCTGAAAATCCATATCGACGCCAACTGGAGGGCAGGCGATTTTTCCGAAGAAAATGTGCCCAATGCTACCGGCTGTGGTGAAAATTGCATCAGATCATATCCAACGGTATCGCGATTTGGGGGCCACGGTTATTTATTGTTGTGGCGAGCATTACCGTCCTATGCTTGCTCTGCACATATTTGTCGTCGACCAGACGATGGAGTCACTGACAGTCCTTGTTCGAGGAGTGGCCAACTGCAGCATCTGATGCCGTCCTCTCGTAGGTCACGGTCACAATACAGGTGGCGACCTGGCGGCTCGCGTTGTGCGAGCTGATCCGCAAGATCAACACGACTGCGATCGTCAATTGGCCGATTGATCCACTCGGTCCGCCTATCCAACCCGGCGACGGCACGCTGGCGCGCGAACACATCGCCGAAGCGGAGAGTCGTGCGGGAGCTTGGCAAGGTGCTCGGACACCTGTTGCGGGAGGATGGCTGCCACATCATTCGTGCCCTGCGGGCGCTCGCCATCGAACGATATGCCAGGCTATGGAGGCGCGCCTATCCGACCGACCAGCACGCGGACAAGATCATTCCGCTCCGAGCGGACGAGCAACAGCGCGAGCCGTTCAGCGCGAGTAGTTCCAAGCTTTCGTAACAATACTTCTGATGTAGTAGGTTCATCGACGATATTACTGCGCTGATGTTTCTTTCATCGCCACTTATTGCCAGATAAATGTCGGTTTAAGGTATTGATTGGCGCTTTCTGGCAATTTCATTTGAGTTTGCTTCCTTCATGCGAGGAAAAACTCGTCGAATTAGAAAATCTTGTATCCCGCAGTCGGACTCGGTAACCAAATTGGTAGCGACTGAGAATTCTCTTGTGGCACTCGACCCAATTTAGAGAGCAATTGGACAACTGGTAACTCAAAAGCGCTACTGACTTTGAATCACCTGATCCGAAGATTTGATTTCGTGTCAGATGTTACGGCTGGTCATTCTTCGTAGTCGGGACCGCCTTTTCGCCGTTGCCCCCTTTTCTTTACAAATCGGCAAAATGTTACAAAACAAGAAAGACATACGCAGCGCAGTAGCGGCGAAACCGAGCCGCCGCCAAGCGCCGATGAGTAAAGAGTCGCCCCAGACCGTGCTCTCGGCTCACTAGGCTAATTGGGTTAATCACGATAGACGAGCAGAACGGACCCTCATTCTTGCACAAATTCTTGTACACCGCATCGGACCTGCCAGCCGCGCAAGATACAGAGCGCCCTGCAGACGCAACGGACAAAGACTCCTGCGGAGACCTGATTCGCCAATTGGCTATACGGCTGCTTTTCTACCGCTAACAATTAATGCCTGTGCTGGGAACTCATTGTTCCCCCTACAAAGTATCTCCGCGCCACATCGGTAACAGCCTGCTTTATTGCTGGTTAGTTGAGCGGGCGCGAGTCCGGCCCCAGACGACAAACGAAACATATCCATCCTGGCGAATCACTCTTAGCGCCCCCCGCATGGCAGCGACCGGATCGACAAAAACCATTGCTGATAACCCGCCTACTGCTGTATCAAATGTACGGTCTGCGAACGGTAGATCATCGGCAGAACATTGCCTGAAGTGGATGTTTGTCAGGCCCCGCCTGCCTGCTTCTTCCTGAGTAGTCTCGACCATACCGGCTACGGGATCTGTGTACATTCCTGATCCTGTTGGCCCGACAATGCGTGAGATTGTGAGCGAGGGTTCGCCGCTTCCACCACTGATATCGAGCACCTTCTGGCCGATCCCGATCCGCGCTTCTTCAACTAGACCGGACGTTATGGTGCGAACATCTGTGCGATCGGCACTCGATACTTGTCCCAATACCGCGCAGAGGTTTGCCACACGTCCAGCGTTTTGTTCTGTTCCTCGGGCGTCATTCTGGTTCGACCGAAGCTGACCCTTTCTATTTCGACACGCTCGATGCGAGCTTCTGGAAGCGCGGATCGTTCCGGAGCGGATTGAACATCGGATCGAGACGTAGTAGCGCAGGAGTAAGCGGCAGGTTGAAAGCCAGTAGGCCTTCATACGGTGTCGAGAGCAGTTTCTGCAAAGCGACGATGGCACGTTCGGGTTCCCCCATTCCTGCTGCTACCCGGGCAAGGATCTCAATCGGAGCGGGACCATCTACAGCGTCTTTCTCGATCGGAAGCACGGCCAGGGCCCGTTCAGTTAGAGCCAACGCAGCGGCCTTGTCACCGAGGCCCATATTGGTCAGCGCAAGATCTCCAATGAGGAGATAGTTTTCCGGCTGTTCCTTGAGGAAGCGTTCCAGTTCGCTGCGCGCCTGACGCCAACTTTCCTGGGCGGCGGCACGGTCGCCGGCAACTTCCTGCGCCCAGCCTAACCAAAAGCGCAGTTCGCCGTTGTAATAACCCAATGCTTGATCGGGGTTGGCCAATATTTCCTTTAACTGAGGAATGATTGGTCCAGGGCGGCCCTCCAGGATCGCTTGGTAGGCTTGTGTTTCCAAGGCCTGGGCGTCGTCGGCATTCGGATGCAGCGGAGCCAGGATCGCCGCGGCCCGCGGCAGATCGCCCTCAGCTTGTGCGATGCCCGCCTTTAGCACAAGGGCATCCACGTCGTCCGGTGTGATATTAAGAACCTGATCAAGCTTCCGCAGTGCTTCGGGGAAACGACGAAGCCAGATATAGGAAAGCGCCTGCTGGGTGAGCAGCGAAACGTTGCGCGGGTCGAGCCGCTCGGCTTCGTTGAAGTAACTCTCGCTCTGGTCCCACTGGCCTCTTCGCCGCGTGACATAGGCTAGCTGTTCAGGAATCAGACTGCTGTTGGGCAGGAACTGACGTGCTTCCTCAAAATAACGCACCGCGGTGTCGTAATCCTTTAAGCAGGCGTAGTAGTAATATCCTTTGGCCAACACTGCTTCGCCGAGATTGGGCTGAAGGCCCAGCGCGGTTTCGGCTGCCTGCCGCGCCTCTTCACGCAGGGCGACCGTTGGTTGAAGAGCCTGGTTGAGGTAGCCGCGCGCGTCCACGTATGACAGCAGCGCCCAGGCAAGGGCAAACTTCGGGGCTAATCTTACTGCTTCTTTCAGATATTTCTGTGCGCCTAGAGAGTTGGCGGTTGTGTTGGTGGTTTTCAGGTTATAAGCCAACCCGCGCAGGTAAGCATCGTAAGCCTCAGGGTTGTCTGTCGGTTTGGCGGCAATGACTTGCTCTTCCTGACCGGTGAGTTTCGCTCGCAACTGCTCGGCGATGGCTTTGGCCACCTCACTCTCCACTGAAAAGATGTCAGTCAGTTTGCGATCAAAGGTATCGGCCCAAAGATGAGAATCATTGGCCGCTTTGATTAGCTGCACATTCACGCGCACGGCATCGCCGCTCTTCTGCACACTTCCTTCCAGGATGTGCGCAACCCCAAGTTGCTTGCCGATCTCGGACAGGTTATCCGGCGCGCTTTTGTAATGCTGCGTGGATGTACGCGAGATCACCTTCAAGTCGGCAATCTTCGCTAGGCGCGTCAGAATCTCGTCCTGGATTCCGTCAGCAAAGTAAGCGTTGTCGGGATCGCGGCTCAGATTTTCAAATGGCAGCACGGCGATACTTTTTTCCACAATCGCCAAGGCCGAGCGCGTCGGTCTCCGCAGAAGCAAGACGAAGGCAGCAATAATCGCGGCAAGCACGAGCAGCGCAACGGCCACTTCAGCCCAGCGCACGCGGGCCCGGCGTTTCCGGACGGTCTCGAGTTTCCGCGGCAGCGTCGCATTGCCGAATTGATCGTCATAGAGGTTCACGACCGAGACGCGCACGCCATGTTTTGCTTCGCATGTGCCGAGATCGTGCAGAAACGGTCGCCACTTCTCGTATTCTTCGAGATCTTCGGCGACATGCTTGGAAAGGAGGATGTGCCCTGCGTCGCCGCAATCCATCACCCGTTTTGCCATGTTGATTCCAGCGCCCGCGAGATTGACCCTTTCATTTACATCAACAACGCCGCTAACCGGCCCGCTGTGGATTCCCATCCGAAGTTGTAGACGCGGATGTTCCTTGAGCGCGCAGCTGATCTCCACCGCGCACTGCGCAGGCGCCTCCGGATTGGTGTAAAAGACAAGCACCATCCCATCGCCGGTTGGGATCCTAATCAAACGGTTCGCGGCTTCGGCTCGTTGAAACTGCTCGGACGCGCGAACAATCTTGGTTAGTTCCTCAATCGCCGCATGCTGGTCATCAATCGAAAGCTTTGAGTAGCCAACGATGTCGATGAACAAAACATGGGCGATCTCCAACTGGATCTCTTTTTTGATCTCAACGGACATCTTTTCGGGCGCTTAAGACTACATGAATTTCATAATCGCGCCCTATTCAGACTGTCGAGAGTGTCAGCGATGATTTTCCAGTAATTTACGCGACGGATTGTGCTCTTTTGCTTTCAATTCCACGATTCCCGAAAGCGAATCGGAATTCGCCGGCTATACTTTACTGGTCTTGGCCGCGAAATACTTGATTCGCTCGATGAGCCGCGGCCCAACGACTGAGTGAACTGACAAATGCCACGAACCTTCCGCATCGCACGGAAATGGGAGCTCGTTATAGCGACGCGTACGCGGATGCGCTGTATCTGCTCGAACGCGGCGCGGATCCGAATCGCGTCGCCGCTGACGGAATGAATTTCTCGAAAATGCTGATTCAGCATTGGGAACATTTCACAAAGGACCAGGCAGCGCCGCCGGAGTTCGCGCGACTTTGGGACTGGGCCGAAACACATGGAATAGTCGGCCAAACGGCCACGTATGGCAGCATGGACGCGTGCCTTTTTTTTCCGCATTACGAAACGCATTGAGCTGCGCGCTGCTCTCGACGCCACGCCCATTAGCTGCGTCTCGTCCATCACCCAGAGGCAGTCGTTATTTAACGAGCCGAAGTGCATCGGCCAGCGGTAGCGGCTCATGCCGTATCCGCGATTAATGGCTGCAGCGCATAGAGCATCCGCGCGGTTTCCATGACAGAACTAAAAAGCCGCGATGAAATTTTCGGCCTGTAGCAACCCGCTTTGCTGAGTTGTCAGCGATCATTACCCAATATTTCACGCGCGGGATGCTACCTGTTTTGGCTATTCGCGCAGTTCATAGATAGGCGCCCACTCGCCGCGAGATAAATTTGTGCCGAAGAAATCCGGCGATACCGGTCTGCAATCCGCCGCAACATTTCGGTGCGCGCCTCCGAGTGGCCGAATATAATGTAACCGGAGTTTTCAAAGGCAAACGCGCGATTTTTGAATTGACGCCCGCGTGACAAACTTCAATTATCGGCTAAAAAGGTGCGCATATTTCGACCCCTCGCTCTAGTTTTAAGTTTGGTTTCACTTGCTCCAGCGCTTTTCGCAACGCAACTCGACCCTTCCCATCAGCTTATAATAAGCGTCCGCGATCAGAAGCTGATGCTTGTACAAAACGGCGGGGAAGTGGCCACATATCCGGTGTCCACGTCGATGTTTGGTGTGGGCGACTCTTGGGGACGAATGACAACTCCTATTGGCTATCTCGCAGTCGAAAAGAAAATCGGCGACAACGTCCCGTCCGGCGCCGTCTTCCACAATCGGCGGTTAACCGGTGAAATTCTGCAGCCAAATGCTCCTGGTCGCGACCCAGTGATCACGCGCATCATCTGGTTGCGTGGATTGGAAGCGCAAAACGCGCATGCATTTCAGCGTGGCATCTATATCCACGGCACACCGCAGGAGAAAACAATCGGTCGCCCTGCCAGTTATGGCTGCATTCGGATGAAATCGAGCGACGTGGCGGAGCTGTACAATCGCGTTCCCGTGGGAGCAGTCGTGCAGATTATTCCCGACCAACTTCCGAAAACGGTACAAGCACTGCCGGTGCAATTGACTCATACTCTCGTGGCTGCGACCGCACCACCTCAGACTGAAACGGATAATCGACGTCGGCTGCCGAAAGTAGCGAAAGCGCCACGGGTACGGCCCACGAACAGCCGTATCACTGCGAGCGCACTGGCCGCACCACCTCAACACTTAACGCAGAACCAGCCACGAGCGCAGCCCGCAACCCGGAATCAAGATCAGCTTGGATCTAAAGAGAATGCGGGCGTTCTGACAGCCGAAGAAATGCAGATGGGCGGAGCGCATGCGGCCGAGCGGCAAAAAACGAAGCTCGCATTGAATAAAGGGTTGTAGCGATCGCACGTGCGACATGCTCGCGAGTGGCCGCGTCGTCTCACCCGCTATAGGCATTTTGTCCGCTAATGGCATCATCGACTTCCACGTTGCGCACGACCAGACCGCTTCCGGTGCGGCTTGATCGGACTGACGCCGTTTGCTACGGACGTCTGCCACGCCCTCAAAGCCTTCCGTCGAAATCATTACCTGAGATTTGTGAGGTGGCTTGAGGGCAGGATGCATGGCAAACACATTTCGCGATAATTGAAGAACCGGCCGAAAAGAGCCTCGGCATGACGCCAGGCGCACCAGCGTTCGTCTTGCCAGGTCAAATCCATTGGTTGCTGATATTTAGTGATGTGGCTCGACTTTCTTCCTGGAATGCTGTAGAAAGCTCGCTTTCAATGGCGACCACGGAGCCAACTTCAGGCTTTGACTTGATAGTGTGCGCGTGCGGAGAACAGGAATATACGGCACGTGATGCAATCGATGCAGCCATTTTCAGGGGCGAGCTGGTGGTAAAGTGGAAAGAATTTCTTGATGAAGTCGAAGCCGAAAAACGCGCGGATGAGCTAGACTTAGATTTGGACGAGTCCGCAATTTCTAGTGCGGCAGAAGCTTTTCGTTACGAATACGATCTGATCACTGCTGAAGAAACGGAAGCATGGCTGGCAAATCGTGGCCTGACTTTCGATGACTTCAGCGACTATTTTACTCGTCAATATTATGCCACCGCGATTCGCGAAAGCGTCGTTCCGGATGAAGTGGAATATCAGTGCGCGTCGGTCGACCTACGCCGATCGTTCCTGACGGAATTGATTTTATCGGGAGATTTGGACCGAATCACGACCGATTTAATGGCGCGCCTCGCGGCGCGATGCGCGGGACAAGAACCGGCCCCAGAGGCGATTGCGGCCGAAGAGCGGAAATTCTTGCATCGGAACAGCGTTAATCCGGGACAACGGCCGAATTGGCTGAAGAAATTGGGGCGTGATTCGAAATGGCTGGATGAAATGCTCGCAATCGAGGCAGCATACCGGACACATTGCGAAAGGCTGCTTGTCCCTGAGGCGCGTCAATACGAATTAATGCCTTTACGATTGCCGCTGACGCGATTCGAAATCGAAGTGATCGAGCTAGAATCCCAGGATGCCGCCAAGGAAGCGCTGTTTTGCGTGCAACAAGATGGGATGTCAATGGAGGAAGTTGCAACCGAGGGACGTTACCCTTACCGACGTTCGCACTTTCTTTTAGAAGATCTTCCCGTGGACGCCCAGCAGAGATTCCTCAGCGTTTCGGCGGGGAATGTCCTCGAACCGACTGCGCGCGGTGACGGATTTGAACTGTGTCGTGTCGTCAACAAAATTGAGCCGCAAGCGGACGACCCAACCGTTAAATCGCGGATCGATCAGCGACTACTCGACCGGCATTTCTCTGAGCTTATGAGCAAATATACGCAGGGGCGGCTGGGCGCCATGTCACCTGGCAAAAAATGAAAGTTCAAGACACCGAAATTCTGCGGCGTTCATCGGTTTTCCGTTTTCTTGCCGATGAACATTTCGCCGCGATTGAGCCGCTCTTGGAGGGAGAGCACTATGAATTCGGTGATGTGATCGTAAAACAGGACGATCCGGCCGATGCCTTTTACGTTTTGACCAGGGGGCGGGCACGCGCTCTGAAGATCAAGCCAGGTGGTGAGGAAATCCCGCTGGGCGTGTTGAAACCCGGTGACTCGTTTGGAGAAGCCGCATTGTCTGAGGGAGGAGCCCGAAACGCGACGGTGCGCTGCAGCACAGCGGTAGATGTTTTGCGGCTCGATCGCGATGATTTTACGGAGCTCGTCCGTCGCGTACCCGATTTGAAGCAATATGTCGAGACCACCGGCCGGGACAGAGCTCTGCAAAGTTTCCTCTATCAGTTCAGCAATTTTGGCCGGCTTCCGACTCCCGTGTTGCGCGCCATGATCGACAGGTTGAAACCTGTCACGATCGTAAAAGGCAATCTAATTATCCGTGAAGGAGACGATGCCGGTCCTCTTTACATAATGCAGAAGGGACGCGCGCGGGCCTTTGCTGGAATCGACGGACAAACGCGCAATCTCGCGTTTTATCGCGAGGGTGACTTTTTCGGTGAACTGTCGGTCTTGAACGGCTCTCCGCGTGCGACCTCCGTCGAGGCATTCACAGATTGCCAATTGCTCTCTCTTGAACCCAAGTCCGTGCAGGACTTGCGGCGACGGTTTCCGGAATTCGATAGGCTCGTGAGCGAACGGCTCGCGCTTTATCAGGCGAAAACCGAAGCGCGTATTCCGCTTGATTTCACGACCGAATTGCTGCCTGCCGAAACACAGGTCCACGACAAGGTTCAGCTGGATCGTGAACATCCTCCAGCCGGGGCCGAAGATAAAGAAGCTCCCTTCGCTAACGAGCAGGGCTTGTTCCGCAAACGCGGAAAGCGAATCCGCAAAGTCGACCACATCATGCAGATCGACGAGATGGATTGTGGCGCAGCCAGTCTCGGAATGATCTGCCGGTATTTTGGCCGCAAGGTAAGCCTGGCACGGATTCGGCAGCTTTGTCACACGGCTACGGACGGCACCAGCCTCAAGGCGCTTTCTCGCGCCGCAACTGAACTTGGCTTGGCGGCGCGCGCATTGAAGATCTCGCTACGCAATCTCTCGCTCATGCCGCTGCCAGCGATAGTGCACTGGGAGGGCAACCACTGGATCGTGCTCTACGATGTCGATGAGCAGTTTGTGCGCGTGGCCGATCCCGCGGTTGGGTTGCGGAAATTTCCGCGGCCCGAATTTGAAGCGAAGTGGACAGGCTACGCGGCGCTGTTCGATTACACGCCCGCATTCGAACAAGCTCCGGAAACCAAGCCAACGCTGGCGTGGGTTCTTCCGTTTCTGGCACGGTTTAAGGTAATCCTGCTCCAGGTGCTGGGGCTGGCCGTCGCTGTCAGTTTCCTTCAACTGCTCTTCCCAGTGTTCACCCAGATGGTGGTCGACAAGGTCATTGTCGAAAACGATGTCGGCCTTTTGAAGACGATCCTACTCGGCGTGCTCGCGGCCATCGTCTTCGTGCAGCTCTCCACTCTCGCCCAGGAATATCTGCTGGCGTTTGCAGCCGTGCGCCTTGATACGACAGTTCTCGATTTTTTGAGCCGGAAGCTTCTCTCCCTGCCGATGACTTATTTCACGAGCCGCCGGACAGGCGACATTCAACGCCGGCTGGACGGTGCGCGGCAGGTTCGGCAATTTGCCGTCCAACAGGGAGTTGGCGCTTTGCTGGCAGCAGTTTTTCTCGTCGGCGCAGTGATTTTGATGGCGATGTACAGTCCATTGCTCACCCTCGCGTTTCTGGCAACAACGCCGCTTTACGTGGGACTAATGATTTTTTCGGTAAAAGTGCTTCGTCCCCTGTATCACGGGGTGGAAGAAAGCCAGGGCAAATACAGTTCGCATCAAATCGATGCCATCAAAGGAATCGAGGCAGTGAAAGCGGCATCCGCCGAGAGTGCTTTCCGTGACGCCATGCTGAACGAGTTTCTCTCCGTCTCACAAAAACTTTTCAAGGCGACCTTTATAGTGATGTCGTACGACAGCGTTCTGCAAAGCATCGGTCTGCTCTCTACTGCGATCTTTTTGTGGGTCGGCGCGACGCAAGTTATTCATGGGCACTTGAGCGTTGGCGGTTTTGTCGCGTTCAGCTCACTGACGGCGATGGCCTACGCGGGAATTTTGCGCGCGCTCGGAGTTTGGGACAACCTGCAAAACGCCGCCGTCCTCCTGAATCGGCTGAATGACATTTTCGAGCAGGAGCCCGAACAGGGCCATGATCGTTCTCGACTCGTCCCGGTGCATAGCCTGGAAGGACACCTCCAGCTTCGCGGGGTTAGTTTCAAATACGGCGGCCCCGAATCGCCCGATATTCTAAAGAACATCAACCTCGACCTGGCGCCAGGGCGCATGGTGGCATTCGTCGGTCGCAGCGGTTGTGGCAAAACGACGCTCATTAAATTAATAGCCGGCCTCCTCGAGCCTACGGAAGGGACCATCTTTTTCGACAATGTCGATCTAAAAACTCTCAATTATCGCGACGTGCGGCGGCACATCGGAATAGTGCTTCAGGAAAATCACATGTTTAACGAAACGATTGCGCGCAATATTTCGTTTGGCGATCTGCAGCCAGATCTTGATCGGGTGCTTGCCGCCGCACAAGCCGCTGCGGCGCACGGTTTCATTATGCGTCTTCCGCTTGGTTATGAGACAAAGATTGGCGAATCGGGTCTTTCTCTTTCAGGTGGCCAGAAGCAGCGCATCGCAATTGCGCGGGCAATCTATAATAATCCGCCAGTGTTAATTTTTGATGAGGCAACGAGCGCGCTCGACACAGAATCGGAGCGCGCGATCCAGGACAATCTCGGTCGGTTAATGGCAGGTCGCACCACGATTGTGATCGCACATCGGTTAAGTACGATTCGCGAAGCGCACTCGATCGTGGTGCTGGAACAGGGAAGCATTGCCGAGATTGGTACGCACGATGACTTAATGGCACAACGCGGTCTATATTATTACCTTTCCAGTCAACAACTGGGGATCTGAGCCAGTTCTTCCATGAGCTCACAATTAACCGAACGCGGTTCACTCGATGTGGAATCCGAGATGCTGCCGCAGGAACCACCGCCCTGGATCATCCGCTCGACCGCCTGGCTATTGCTGGCGGCCTTTCTGTTCGCGCTGCTCGTCGCAATCATAATGCGGTTACCGGAAACCGTCTATTGCCAGTTCGTTCTGATTCCGGCCACCGGCGCCGATCCAATCCAATCGCCTCGGCAAGCCATCATTAGTCGCGTCGCTGTGGAGGAGGGCCAACCTGTTAAACTGGGCGAAGCGTTGTTCGTTTTGCGCTCCGACGAAATCCGCGGTTGGGACACGCAATTTCGGACCCTCACCGAAGATTTACGCACGAAAGAAGAAAGCCTCACTCGATCTGAGACCGCTTACGCTGCCCAACTCGAGATTAAGAAAGCCGAAATTGAGCAGGCAAAGAGCGAAGTAAAGTTCCGTGAGAATCATGCCAGCACGAGCCGCGAACTGGTGACGCGCATGGAGAAATTAGCCAAGCTGGGCGGCGAATCGGAAATTGACCTTGTAAAGCTGAAACTCGATTTAGCCGGTTCGGAAAAAGATTTGAGTGTCGCCCAACGCACTGTGCAGCAGGTCAATCTCGACCGTGGGCGAATGGAAACAGAGCACGCGCGTCAACGGGCTGAGCAGCAGTCGGAAATCGAGAAACTAAAAATGCGGATCGGCGCTCTGAAAACAGACCTCGAAAATACCCACCAGAACTTGCTGACAGTTCGGAGTCCATATGAGGGTGTGATCACTTCCATGGACCAGCGAACCGTGGGCAGTTTTGTGCAGCAGGGACAAGTGCTTTGCCAGCTCGCACGGAAAGACGCCAAACCGCGAGCTCGGATGACCTTAAACGAAGCCGGCCTCCCGAAACTCGCCATCGCTCAGCGCGTGCGGTATTTCTTCGAAGCGTTTCCTTACCAGCGTTACGGCGCTGTGACCGGAAAACTCGATTGGATCAGTCCGTCAGCGGTTACTACCACTGATGGCTCTCACTTCGTCGCGCTGGGCTCACTCGACCGCTATGAGATATCCCCCCACGCAGGACAAGTTTTACCTCTGCGAGTTGGGATGAGAGGACAAGCGCACATCATCGTCGGTGGACGCACGCTGATTGAATACGCGTTCGAACCCATTCGACAGCTGCGTGAAAGCATAAAGCAATAAATCCTCGGGCCGCAATGCAAAAGCCGCGTTTCAAGCTGAGAATTGAAGACCTGACCACAAGCGACGAAGCCATGGCGCGTTGCTTGCAGCTGGCAGCGCTGAGCGAATGCTCACATCCAACGCGCGGATCATCTGCGCATCAAACTGCTCGCTGCGGGAACGAGTGCGGCAGGGAAAATTCAGGGAAGACCTTTATCAGCGTCTGAACGGCCTCACCTTGCTCATTCCTCCGCTGCGTGAGCGGCTGCAAGAACTGCCGGCATCGATCGTTGAAAGCGGCTGGATTAAAAGAAGGCAAAAGCATCACGGCAATTCGTCCCGAAGCGATGGAGAAGTTGCTTCACCATCGGTGGCGCGGAAACCTTCGCGAATTGAGCCACACCGTGCGAGCCATGACGCTGTTTTGCAATGGTTCGGTAATTCTGCCCGAGCATGTCGTTTTTCCTCCAGATCTGGAGCCAGATCAGAATGCGTCTGAAAGGTGGTAAATTGGTTTCTTCGTTGGCCAGCAATAACAACGAACGCGCCCCTAGTATCGATCTCTCGCTCGCAAGTGACTGTGAAAAGACGCGTACGGGTCGTTTATGAGCAAGCAAATCAAACCCAACGTCGTGCGGCAAAACTGCTCGCTATTTCTCGTTCGACCCTGGCGCGCCATCTCCGAGGCGTGGCCCAAGAGTAGGGCATTGTTGGTATAAAAATGAGCTCGAGTGGCCTTAGAATAAACTCAGACATTCTCTCCGTCTGCAATCGCAACCCTAATTTTTAGGGAGCGAACACGGCATAAGCCCCTCTCGTTTAAGAACAAGGCAGCGACAACTGATTGTTTGATGGCTTTTCTTTAAACTGGGCGGATACTGATAACAAAGAAAGCCAAAGTGAGTGCACCGAAGAGCAAAAGAATGCGCCCGCCGGAGAGTCAGGAAATCAAAGGCCCAAGCGCAGGAAAGATAAATTGATTCGTCTGGATGACCTGATTCCAAATACAGGACGAAACGGGCGAGCATCAATTGCTGTTCGGTGCCACATAAATCCAGCGAAGGACAAGTAACAAACATGCAAGACAAGAAAAAGAAAAACATCAAAGTTCGCGACCTGAAGCCAAAAAAAGATGCTAAAGGTGGCACCGGCTCCAGCAAGAACCTCACCGGCGCGGGCCCCGGCGTCACCGGGGCGGGTCAGACCAAGCCGGGTAACTGAAACACCAGCAAGAATAAGGTTAAACAGTCGCACCGTGGTTCAATCCCGCGGTGCGGTTTTTATCTATCCCTTCCGCGACTCTCCACAAACACTCTTACAGTAAAAGGGCGGCGGGCTCGCTCCAGACTCGGAAATCGCAAAACACGATAACGCTGCAAAATCGGTAGCAGGATTTATTTCGCACCGTGGCAGCTCGTTTGGGCATCTGACACGAAATCAAATCTTCGGATCAGGTGATTCAAAGTCAGTAGTCGCGTTCCGGGTAATCGCGATAGGTCGGTGGCTTATCGGCCGGCTAGTTTCCAAACCGGGCACCAGCTTCGGCGCAAGCTCCTCATGTCGATCTTCGGCACATAACGTTTCGCGGATAGTTCGATTAGTTCGCGTTCGATCCACAGTGCATCATCACGGCGGCAAGCCAATCGGTGGGCATGAGCGAGGTAAGCCCGCCGGGATTCGATCGTTGCTAAATTGGCGAGCCTTTTCGTAAGCAATGATCGATGATTTCCCAATGCTTCACGGGCTACAGAAAACATTCTTACTAACTGACTGACTGATTAGATGTCGCTAGGTGTGACGGATTGAATCGCGTTTGCATCCGCAGGCGGAAGCGAAGGGTCAATCTCCACTGACCAGCGATGTTGACCGTGATTGTCCTGACATTCGCACGGTGATTCAAACGTGACTGGCGGCGAGTTTTCCGCTGCGATGCAAACAAATGCAACTGCGGCAATCCTAAAGGTCTGGCCCGCGCCATTGCGCCCATTCATATCACTTTGTGGTTGCCGTGTGTAGAACAAAAGAACACAATCCGTCGCGTAAATTGCTGGAATATCATCGCTGACACTCTCGACAGTCTGACTAAGGCGCGATTATGAAATTCACGTAACCTTAGAGCGCACGACGAGATGTCCATTGAGAGCAAGAAAGAGATCCAGCTCGAAATCGCCCATGTTTTGTTCATCGACATTGTTGGCTACACGAAGCTTTCGATTAGCGACCAGCACGCGGCGGTTGAGGAACTAACCCGGATTGTTCGCGCGTCCGAGCAATTTCAACGAGCCGAAGTTGCAAGCCGTTTGCTTAGAATCCCGACCGGCGACGGGATGGCACTTGTCTTTTACACGAGCCCGGAAGCGCCTGCGCAATGCGCAGTGGAAGTCAGCTGCGCGCTCAAGGAACACTCTCGCCTGCAACTCCGGATGGGAATCCACAGCGGACCCGTCAGCGGGATTGTGGATGTAAACGAACGGGCCAATCTCGCGGGCGCTGGGATCAACATGGCCAAACGGGTAATGGGTTGCGGGGACGCCGACCACATTCTTCTCTCCAAACACGTCGCCGAAGATCTGGAAGAATACCAGAAGTGGCGACCGCTCTTGCACGATCTTGGTTCGTGCGAAGTGAAGCATGGAGTGCGCGTCTCGGTCGTGAACCTCTATAGCGATCAATTCGGCAATCCGAAGCTGCCGCAGAGGTTTGAGACTGTGCAGAAACGCCTGACGCGGTTACGCTGGGCGGGGACGGCGGCAGCATTGCTTGTGCTCGCGGTAGTCATTGCTGCGATTGCAATCTTTTCGCGTTATCGCGAGCGATCCGCGCTACCTGCGATGGAAAAAAGCATTGCTGTCCTTCCGTTTGAAAATCTGAGTCACGATCCTGACAACGCCTACTTCGCCGACGGCATCCAGGACGAAATTGTGACGCGATTATCGAAAATCGCCGATCTCACGGTGATCTCGCGCACATCGACGCGGCATTACAAAAGTGCACCCGAAAATTTGCCGTCGATCGCCAGGGAACTTGGCGTTGCTCACATCCTGGAAGGAAGCGTACAGAGGAGCGGCGGCGCCGTGCGCGTGAACGTGCAGCTAATCAAAGCAGCCAATGATTCCCATCTCTGGGCCGATACGTTTGATCGCAAACTGACCGACATCTTTTCAGTTGAAAGTGATATTGCCAAAGCTGTCGCCGACCAGTTGCGAGCGAAACTCACGGGTCGAGAAGAGCGAGAGATTGCCGCCAAGGCCACCGACAATTCTGAGGCTTACGACGCTTACTTGCGTGGTCTCGCTTACACACTGAAAACTATCCCCTCAACCGCCAATGCCCTTGGCGCACAGAAATATCTCAGAGAAGCGGTGCGGTTGGATCCGAACTTCGCGCTTGCCTGGGCACTGTTTTCATTCGTTAATTCACGCGCTTACGGCACACAGAGTCTTCAACCAACTGTCGCGCTGCGTGAAGAGGCGCGGCAGGCAGCCGAAACCGCGCTCACCCTTCAGCCCAATCTCGGCGAGGCCCTCTTGGCCACGGGATCTTACTACTACGCTTGCCTGAAGGATTACGAGACCGCAGTGCGCTACTTTGAACAAGCGCGCCAGCTCCTACCGAATAGCAGCCGGATTCCTGAATCGCTGGCCTATATAGCACGGAGACGAGGCAAGTGGGACCGGAGCGAATTGTACTTCAAAGAAGCCGAGAAGCTTGACCCTCGCGACGTCTACCTACTTACCCAGCACGCGAGTACCTATATCTGTCTCCGTCGTTTCCCGGAAGCGCTGCGAAAGCTTGATCAGGTTCTCGACATTACGCCGGACGACCTGGATACCCTTGTATTAAAGGCGGGTATCGCACAAGCGCAGGGCGACCTGCCGCGGGCTGCTGCGCTCCTCGCTCCACTGCATCCGAGCAGCGACAACACCGGGGCCTTGCTAACACAAGTTTACCAAGCGATCCTCGAGCGCCGTCCTGGACCGGTAATCCCAGCGATAAAGGAGATACTTACCAAGCCTGATCCAGCGTTAGGTTACTTCAACGGGGAGCTGCACTTATGGTTAGGTTGGGCACAAGAAGTCGCGGGCGACCATGTCGCCGCCCAGCAAAGTTGGCGACAGGCGCGCAGCGAAATGGAACCTTTCCTCAAAGAACAGCCGGAAAACTATCTCCTCATTGGCGAGCTCGCGCTGACCAATATGGGTCTCGGTGACAAGGCCGCCGCGTTAGCTCTGTCGGAACGGGCCATGGCCGCGAATCCGATCGAGAAGGACGCCTTAACTGGTCCCATTCCGATCGAGATCTTCGCCCGAGTGGCGGCGTGCATGGGAGAGTCCGACCGCGCTATCGCAGCTTTACAGGAACTACTCTCGATACCGTACGCTGGCTTAGTGGCTTTAGGCTCGCCGCTCACTCCTGCGCTGCTCCGGCTCGATCCGATGTTCGATCCGCTCCGAAAGGATCCGCGATTCCAAAAACTCGTCGCTTCGTCCGCGCCGAGGTGATCCCGCCTCCTGTTATAATTCTTCAACGCGAGATTTGTGGAGGCTAAGGGTTCAGGTCGATCTCAAATAGTCGGTGCACGCCAGCCAATTCGAAATGGCCGGATTTAGACGCTCCAATAATATTAAAACAAAACATCTTCACGTTATCATGTCAGCTCAAAATATCGTCACCCGTCACGTACCCGTTAGTAGCTGTCTTGAGTTCAAGCTGAGGTTAGATGTGGTTGGAGGATGCCCTTCAAGACGGCAAAAGTTTTCGCACCCTAGTAGTGAAGGTAAGCTTAACGCGGTGCGCAGACGTTGATAAAACTCCGCCAAGCTGCTGACACTTGCAATGCTAAACGTATCTCATTGGCTTGGGGGCGGTGGGGGCGGCGCAGGCGGTTTTGGGGTTTCAGGGCCGGGTGTCGGCGTGGGGGGCGGTGGAGGGGTTGTGGGCGGTTTTGTGCTCATACGCCATACGTTGACTCATTTCTGTATCTAACGTCAACCCTTTTAAAATGTTTTGAGGAGTATGCACTTCACAAAGGTAATAATTAGGATTGCCCTTAGTTTGACCGGCACGAGCGCATTCCTCATTCATTTTTTATTCATTCTAGCTCCGCTCGCTCTTGTTTTATGCGCTCCTGTTTGGCGGCTTCAAGCAATTCTCTTTCGTTTGCAATCGTTTTATACCAATCCGAAACCGCCAAAGTCAACCTGTGGATGCCATCGCATTGTCCAGTAGTTACCGAATCTATCACTCGGCTTGCTGCCTCTGCCAATCGCGTTCCAGACTGTCGAAATTCTACGCATAATCTGGCGAAGTATTCCTTGTCGCACTTAGCGTCGAACATATCGGAAAAACTCCACTTTTTCATTTTAACGGCTTGTCGCGCATTTTATCGCTCCAATCGTCGGTTTCTTCGCTTCCGAGGGCTGCTGCAATCATAAGATGACCTGAGGAAAGGTAAGGAAGCATAATAGCGCGTTACCGCTGTTTTTTCCGCCAAATCTTTTTCCGCTTTGCTTTCTTACTAGATAATTACGGCAGTGCTTCACAATGAAGCGCAGAAACAGTTCAGCATTTCCCCACGCGAAAATGTTCTCTCCGATGTTCAACCTCGGCTCCAGCGTACACACACGCGGCGCCCTGCAACAATTCGACCATGCTGGTTCCAAAAAATCGAACTACATGCTTGCCGATTATGATCGGCCAGTTCTCGCTCGGTCCACGACGTTTTCATTTGCGAATGGGTGTGCGAGTGGCTTTTTGTCTTTGGCAGTCTGCATGTAATCCTTCTGCCAGCCTTGTGCAACCACCTCCGGCTTTCCCTTTTCGAGTCCTGAGAGAAACCGATCCCTGCTTGCAGACCATTCTCGAAATTTATTTTCAAATTCCCGATCTGCTTTCAACATACGCAATTCCCCCCGGAACATCTCAAGCACACCTCTTCGAATTGGAAAGAATAGGCAAATGGGTTCTCTCAGCGCGAACTCGACCGTGCATGCTCTCGTAAACCGCCAGTTCATCGTGAATGTTGAATGAGCCCAGTCTGTTTCAATAATGCCATCTAGAGCTACGATCCCGTCTTTCGGACTGTTTGTGGGACCACGAACCATCAAATTCCAGCCAACGGGTGTCTTGAACAGGAATGGAATTTGAAAAGTTAGCACTCCTTCGCCGAAGTGAGAGTGGCAGTGCGGGCGGCCATCCCCGTATAGGCTTTCGACGTACAAACCCTCCGGTCCCGACGTACCATCCCAACTGGCACGGACGTGATGGGTAGATAGAATTTCCCAGCCGTACTGATTCGCGATGACTAATGGAAGGCATCGATAGGGAAACTTTTTGTCTGCATCTTCCATCCACCCCCGTTCGCGCGGCGCAGGGCGTATTGGGGCGGAATCATCCTCATATATTTGATAGGCAATTAATTTATGGCGTGATTCTGCCGGAGGAGGTTCTCCTTTACGCCTCGAATATGTCTTCATGCCGACTTTTGGGATGGTCTCACTACCGTGGCAGTCGTCGCCTTAACACAAACACACAGTAAGCCACCTTATCATTCAGGGCGAATGGCTGCTCAATGTCGTACCGGGAATCGTAGATGTTGCACAGTTCCAGCGACGGAACCGAACTGAGCAGCCGTCGAAATTGCCTTGCCGTATATGTGCGGAGCTGAAATTCGTGCCGCAGGCGAAGTTCCTTCGACCCGCGGCGCACAAGCAGGCAGACCCGAAGGTTCTCGAGCCGGTGGCGGAGATCGGTGCGCAGCATGCGCAGCGTTACAGTCACTTTTGTCTCTCCTCGCCACTGCGTCCAGCGCGCGTCGTCCTCTGGGTCGGTGTCCAATGGCAACAGATGCAAGCCCAGGAGGTAAATGCCGCCAGAACGAAGACTCCCGGCAACACACTCCAAGTGGCCGCGCGCGGCCTGCTCCGTCAACAAGTGGCGAAACGTGTTGACGGTACAGTAGGCCGCATCAACCAGTCGACCGAGGCGAAAATTGGACATCTGCGCCTCGAATGTCTCAGCGTGGAGCAGCCGCCGTGCAACCCGCCGTCGAAGGTACGTTAACGCCGGTTGGCTCAGATCGAATCCGGTCACTTGGTAACCTCGGGCCGCCAACTCGGTGATTAGTCGTCCACTGCCGCAGGCCGGCTCCAAGAACCGGCGAGGCGCGAAGGGACAATACTTGCGGCATGCGGCTTCGATGAAGTCGGCCTCCCGCCGGGTGTGGGCTTGGTAAGCAATGTCGTAATACTGCGGATAATTGAACCAGTTTGCTACGAGGACGCGGCTTCTTTCCATTGTTATTGGGATCAAACTTGCATGGCTTTTGTTGGATTCAGCGTAAACCAGACTGGCAGAGAGTATCGTTTTCCAGAAAGAACCTTCGGGACAGCATGCACAAATTTATGATTACTAGGAAACCCAATGAATAAACCTGGCTTCGGGACGATAACTACATCACGATCTGGAAAGACCAATTCACCTCCCGTGAAGTCGTCATTCAGATAAACAAGTCCTGTGTAATCTCGTTGAGGGGTGTGATTCGGAACCCATCGCCCATGTTTTCTTCGCTCATTGTCCGCATGGGGAATATGCGAATCTCCCGGTAATAAACACGCCAGGAACAACGATTCGACAAATAATTTCGGAGTACGAAGATCGATCTCGATCTTTTCTTTGCATCGCACGCTTACACGATACATCCAGCTAGCTGACTCGCTGTCCACGTCTCGAAGCGTGTAATAATGGAGAAGGGGCCGACGACTATAATCTCTCCTAAGTGATAGCTCGGAATAGCGATCGTAAAGATCAATTATGAACGTACACTCCTTTAAAGTAAGAGTATTCCGTGAAACGAGGATCCTACTTATAGGCTTTTTTCGCGCCACGGATATTATTATGATTTATGTCCCCGTCTTTGTTTCTCGCCAGGCATTCCCCTTATCGCAGCTTTAGCAGAAAGAAGGGATCGTTGTAAAGCAGAACCGCAGGGATCGGCTGCGGTTTTCAACCGACGCGGAAGCGACGTCGCGAATGGTTTTGCTTTCCGTCATCGCCGATGCGCATCAACAATCCATATTGTTCGCCCGTTGGAATCAATCGCTGGGATAGAGCCCCAACTCCAACCAGCTTTGGTGTGGCAAAGAAACAGGGTGGCGGAAGGCAGCTCTCCTAACGACGAATGGCCGGCAGTAACCAATCTAACACCAAATCAGGTCTTCGGGATCAGGCGATTCAAAGTCAGTTGTACGATCGGCTATAACTTGCAAACGCGCGAGATGCCAGAAACAGGCGCCAAGCAAAGGCTTTAGCAGTTAACGTTCCAAAATAGAATCGGGGATTCTTACGAGCGAATCTCAGTGGTCAGAACACGCCACGCTTTTAAAATCATAGTACGCGTAGCGAAACGAGGCGACGCACAAAGGGCGGGCTCGCGCGAGCTACCGCTAGGGCGGCAGAAGCGGCAGCTAATGCCGCAGATCCGCTACGGTTAGCAACACGGCGTAGTTGCGGGATCTAGCTGCCTGTACCGCCCTTATCTTTGGGTGGAGTAACAACAATAAGCCCGGAGTCCAGTTAAACCAGCAGTTTGTGATTAGCCAGGAGCAGCTAGAACGGGATCAGGCGGATCAAGGAGACAGCAGAACAATGAGCGTTGAATGAACAAACGCTGTGCCGCGTTTCCTCCGGGATAGTCTGCATCCGGTGCGGGACTTACCGCTTGCGCTTTTGGCAAAAGCCCAAAGCAGCCAATCAGGAGTGAGACAAAAAGCAAAGCAATCAAGGTCGTGCGGGCCGCGCTTGTCCCTGGGACTGAAGGCACTTCAAACTCAAAACCTGGCGCGGCCTCCGATCGCTGCGGCGTGTGAGCCGTTAGATGACTTTGGCAACGTATCACCAACCGGACTTCTTGCTGCAATATCTGTGCACCGTGAGAGCTACATTCGAGGCAATAATAACAAGAAGAAGATCAATCAGGCCGATTTTCCAGCCGAAGCGCCAGTAAGCAGCTCCGACAAGTATGAAGGAGGCAATGCTAAACACTCCCTGCACGATTTGTCCTCCGCGTCTCCGAGAGAATTCTCCCTCACTGGAATCAGCGAATCCTGTGATCGCGCCAAGAATGATGGTGGTGCCAATCAAGCGGAAAAGCATAGCGCGCAGAAAGTACTCCAAAAAAACTTATCATTCTCTGCGCCGGCCAAGCTGACCGGTTAACTCATTAGGAAGCGTCGCGCTATACCAAGGACGCCGAGGGCTGCCCCTAGCAACATTACCGTGGTGCCGCCGTCCGGAACAGCACCCCCTGTGCCAAAGAGCGTCCACCCGGAAAGGAGACACCCTCCACCTATGGCAGGAATCTTAATGATTCCACTCAAATTACCGACGTACCAAACTTCAGAACCAAGTAATCCGCCAGCGTACGTCGCAAATAGGTATGTATATAAACCGCCGTTACCAAGATTTATGGTGGTACCAGTGCCACTATGATCAACTATGGCAGTGGGCAAGGAACCTAAGACATTGGTTGAGCGATGGTAGATCTGGCCGTTGGCGGCGTCGATGGTGCCAAGGGCCATGCCAATTAAGTGATTGACATAAAGAGCATTGCCGGATGGCACGCCAGGCCACACGTAGCCGAGTTCGTGGGTGTCCCCTATGCTAAGGGCACTTGCATTGTGGGCGAATGCAAGCATCACCGCACAAAATATCGCGGAAAGCAGCGCAAATTTGCGTGGGGCAATCGATTTCATACTTGCAAAGGGGAAGCAGAGTTTATGCCAAAATAGAAAGACGTTATCCAAGACGTTGTAGGCATCTATTTACTAGTGAGTTATGAGGAGATTTAATCTGACGGTTTGGTCTGCCCTGGTTGCCTCCGGTGCGGAATCGTAAGATATTCCGACCGCTTCGTAGGGTTTTGCGACGATTCGGCAACAAGCCCGTAGGAACAACAGCAAGCCGCGCAAATCGAAAAGTGAGCGCACAGCTCGAACTGATCAAGCTGACGCCGCAGTGGTCGCGAGCGATCATTAGAGCTTTGTTGCTTGCGCAATCACAGCTTCGGATTCAGCTCGTTGAACCCAATCGTTCGTTCGGGCTCGCCCGTCGCGTCCAAAACACCAATTTCACCCGATCGGAAGCTCTTGTTGTCGTCGGAAAACCTTACGGGCCATCAAACATCCAGCCGCATCCGTGCTTTTAAACGAAATCTTAAGGAGCAACGACTGCACCGGGCTCAATGGTGCGGAGAGGTGGCCATTAGAGGCCGTGCTAATTCATAAGACACCGGCTGGGTTAGTCACCGTTTAATTCCTAGCTCCCAGCAGTCGTTGAGCCCACTTCTTTCAAATTTCCTTTATAATTACCTACGCGATCCGGTCAGCATTCTGCAAGCAAAATCGCGCGGGGGGCACTAGAGGGCTGGACCAAGACAGGGCTTGCGCAAGCAACAGCTGAGACATCAGAGCACGCTGCGAAATTACAAGGAGCAGTTTTTCGGGAACTTGGTTCCGTCGTTACCGTAGAACCGAAATGGAGCTTGGAAGGCGTGTTTCCTTCCCGCGCGGTTTTCAAGGTGGCCGCGCGTCACGAACCACGCCGCGAATGGGTTGATCTCAAGGGGCTGATTGCATTAATTGCAGCCCCTGACGGCCCGAATCTGATCGAGCGGTTTGCTTATCGTGACCTTGGCGGCATCATGAAACAGAAAAAGATCGAGACGCACAAGATCGGGCTGGTCGGCCAAGCGCCGTCGCGGCGAGGCGACCCGCGCAAACCACTCGCCGGGCCGAATGGCCAAAAGATCGCGCGGCTCGCCGGAATGAGTTACGACGAGCTGATCGCGTGTCGCCGGAAGCACCTGAACACGCACCATAGCGGTAAGCGCAGCAAAGGCGATGCGTTCGACCGCGCGAATGGCTGCGTCAACGCCGGGGACATCCTCCTGGATTGGCGCGTCGAGCGCATCGTTCTGCTCGGTAAGAATGTCGCGCACTGCTTCGGCTTCCGCGACGTGCCTTTTCTGGCGGAGATACACATTTATGGACGCCGGTTCTTAATCTTTCCGCATCCTTCTGGAATCAATCGGTGGTGGAACGAACGACGAAACGAACGACGCGCTCGACAACTTCTGCAGCGGTTCCTACGGGGCGAGACGGTTCCGCCTGGGTTCCGAAAGAGCGGCCGTTGACGCCATGTTGACGGTATCACGGTCGTTTTTGTTTTTCACGGTCATCCATGTTCGCAACCGTGCGAGGGAGCGAATATGTCACGAGGGGCAAACACTAGATTTTCAGTCCACTGCTCTGCCAACTGAGGCTGCCTTCTGCAATCCCATTTGTGTAGCTATCTCGGTAGCGGCGGAAGCGTCACGTATCAAAATCGTCTGATCTTAAATCAGTTGATCCGAAGATTTGATTTCGTCTCAGATGTTGCGATTAGCCATCCCTCATAAGCGGACCGCCTTCTGTCGTCACGCTGTTTCTTTACGAATCGGCCAAAATGTCATAAACGAAGAAAGACCCACCCATGGCAGCACTTAGCGAAACCGAGGCCACCCCAAGTGCCGAAAAGTAAAGAGCCGCTGTCCATCCACGGCTTTGCTTACCCCGCAAATTGGGTTCATCGCGATGGCACCAGCAAAAGTCCAGTCGTTCTTGTACAAATCCTTGCACACCGCACCGGATTTCGCGTCCCCCAATATAGACAGCGTAGAGAAGGTCCCATAGACGCAACGGACAAAGACTCCTTAAGCTCACCCATATTGGTGGTTTTCCCCAGGGCCACTATTAATTTAAGTATCAGAGCAACGGAGCGAAACCGCTACAATGGTCCATGACAGGTGCTACGCCGGCTCAAAGCATTCCGTCAAAATCACCGCCTCGGATTCGTTACATTTTGGGCCAAAATGTTACGGGGCAGGAACGACTCATTCAGAGCAGCAGCGGTGAAAATGAGCCTGCTCCCAGGCGCTGAAAGGTAAAGAGTCGCGCCCCTTTTTTCATGTGATGGCGGCGCGTGGGTACTGCATGATCCTCGCTGACAGCCTCAGCAAAGCGATTGGAGTTGGGGAACAGAAAACTTCTACATCGGGCAGTTTTTGATATTTTCAACGTGCTCATGGATGCGGATGCTACGACCGATCCGAAATTCGAGATCGGACATGTTCTCTTCATTGACATCGTCGGCTATTCAAAGCTGCTCATCGGTGAACAGAGCGAGCTCATTCGTGAGCTGAAGGAGGTAGTCGCCACGAGCGAGCAGGTCCGGGTTGCGGAAGAACAAGGCAGATTGGTCTCATTACCCACTGGCGATGGCGTCGCGTTAGTTTTTCGCGATGCCGCCGAAACGCCTGCGCAGTGCGCCCTCGAGATCGCGCACGCGGTGAAGAAGTATCCGAAGCTGCGACTGCGGATGGGAATCCATAGCGGTCCAGTCAATGTGATTACGGATGTCAACAATCGAGCGAATGTTGCCGGAGCGGGAATCAACTTGGCGCAACGCGTAATGGATTGCGGCGATGCCGGTCACATTTTGGTTTCCAAACACGTCGCTGAAGACCTCGAGCACTACGCACGCTGGCGGCCTTATTTACACGAGTTGGGCGAATACGAAGTTAAGCATGGCGCTCGAATTTCGCTGGTCAACCTTTACGGCGACAGCATCGGAAACGCGGATGTTCCTGAGAAGATTAGGCAAGCAAAACGCGAACAAGCTAGAGCTAGCCGCGACGGACGTAAGCCTATCCTGGTAGCAACCTTCATCGTGGCTGCGGCCGTGCTCGGCATTGGTTACTGGGTTTTTCACCAGCGCCGCGCAAACGATTTCGCGACCATCCCAGTTAAAAGCATCGCCGTGCTACCGTTTCAAAATCTTAGTCCGGACCCGCAGAACGCCTTCTTTGCCGACGGCGTGCAGGATGAGATCCTGACGGACCTCGCCAGAATTGCTGATCTAAAGGTGATCAGCCGAACCTCGGTCATGCAATACAAGGCGGGGATCGCGCGCAATGCACGCGCCATCGCTCAGGCTTTGGGTGTTGCCAATCTTCTGGAAGGCAGTGTTCAGCGCGAGGGCGGCAAAGTGCGCGTGAACGCGCAGCTCATTGACGCACGCAACGACACCCACGTCTGGGCGCAAACGTACGACCGCGATTTGGCCGATATCTTTGTCATTCAAAGCGACATCGCCAAAGCAATTGCCGACGAGTTGCAGGTCAAACTTTCGCCTGGTGAAAAAGCGGCGATCGAAAAGCGCCCCACTTACGATGTCTTTGCCTACGATCTCTATACGCGTGCTAAGGAGCTCGTCGTCGACCTGACCGACCCGGTTGCCTCGCAGCAAAACCTAGCTAGGGCGGTGATGCTATTGGAGGAGGCGGTCGCGCGCGATCAACATTTCGTGAATGCGTGGTGTTTGCTTTCGCAACTTCACGCGCGGATGTATACCGCCGGGTACGATCACACGCCGGAGAGACTCGAGAAATCGTATTCGGCGGTCGAAGCCGCGTCGCGCTACGAGCCTGATGCCAGTGAGGTTCACCTTACCTGGGGAAACTATTACTACGAGTCGTTACGTGATTACCGACGCGCTGGTAGCGAATTAGCTATAGCGCAAAAAAAACTGCCGAACAGCGCGCAGGTTCTCGAAGTGAGCGGTTACGTTCTGCGGCGTGGAGGAGATTGGGAAGAGGCAACGCGCAGTCTCGAACGCGCCGCCGAGCTTGACCCGCGAAACGTGCACATACTTCAGCAACTGGCGCTCACGTACCAACCACGGCGCCGCTACCAGGATGAAGCGCATGTTTATGATCGCGTGCTTGCCCTTGTTCCTAACGATGGACTCACCCAAGGGCTAAAAGCTTTGGTCGCCGTAGACTGGAAAGCCGATCTTCGACCATACCAAGCTCTGATGGCAAAACTGACTGCCACGGACCCCAAAAAGGCCGCAGAAGCTGATGACATTAACTACACAATCTGCGAGCGCACCCCGGAAGCCTTTGCTCGCGGATTGAAGCATTACCCGCGAGGCGGTTCGGTAAATATCGCTGTTAATTACCCGCACGCTTACTTTGAAGGCGTCATTGCAATCTGCGAAGGCGATCTGGAGAAAGCCAAGAGCGCCTTTAACGTTGCGCGTGCCGAAGTTGCTGCAACCGTCGAGCGCGACCCAGAATTTGCGCCGGCAGTTAGTTTTCTAGGAATGATTGATGCCGGATTGGGCCGAAAAGAGGAGGCTCTACGCGAGGGTCGCCATGCGTGCGAACTCCTACCCCCTTCCAAGGATGCGATCGACGGCGTGGTGCTGGCTGTCAATCTCGCGCAGATCTACGTCTGGACCGGCGAGAAGGATCTGGCTATCGCGCAGATAGAAGCCGTGGAGCGTTTGCCGACGTATCTAAGCTACGGTCTTTTGAAGCTCCAGCCAATCTGGGATCCGCTCCGCGGCGACCCGCGTTTCGAAAAACTTGTGGCCTCCCTTGCGCCGAAAGACTAAGCCTGTGATCCACAGCACCTGTGAGGGACATGCCGCTACAAACCCTTGAATAGAATTTCAGCGATACACATGATCACTTACATGAAAACATTAATGTGCAGTTTGGCGGCGGTACTGAGTGTGGCGCTGGGCAGCGGGACCCTCGCCGTCGCCGAGGAAGAGCAGCAAATGAGCGGCACGGTTGTGGAATATCACCCCGGTTTTCTGACAATCGAAAACAGCAAAAAGGAACGCGTCGAGTTTCATGCCGAGCTGGGGGACCAGCGTTATAGACCGAAAGTAGGTGACAAGGTGACGGTGCATTACGAGATTAATTCGCGCGGTTGGTGGTTTACCTACAAGGTCGACAAGGCCGGGAAGACCGAGAAAGGCTCGAAGGAACACTGAAGACGGCGGCGAGCGCAACCGTGCACGCCGCCCTGATGTCGCGGACTGTGCCAATAGCCTAATAATTTTTGTTTGATCTGAGAATCGGACATCCTTTCGCCCGCCGGGGCGAAAGATGTCACGCATAACAGCAGAGTTAGGGTTGTTACTGTTGTTTTCATACATTTTCAGCGTTTTTATCTCACAAGTTTTGGGTTGCTTTATCAGTTCGACAGCCGTTGTACCCAAGGCGCAATTGGCTCTGAATCAGCGCACCTACCGAGCGAAGACGAATTTCAGGTCGAGCTACGGTTCATTCCGGATCGACCTCTTCTTTCGTGCTTCTAATCAGCGTAAAGGTTTCTTCCTGACCACCGATTCCACCGATTTCTCGGAACACAAACTCCTCGTCCGTCAGAGTGACGATTGTGTAGGGTACACTCCACCAGTAAAACTTGCCGTCTTTAACGTTCCAGCGCTCTGTAGTCACATCCTTTCGTCGGCCGACATACATTTTGCCGTCGGCAATTATGTGGTAAACCTGCGACGGACTTTTCCAGTAGCCGAGCAGTTTTTGCTCAATAGCCGAGTCAGAGGGTTTGTCGCCGTTGCCGCTGGAAGTAGGGTTGGCTGTTGATACTTTCCAGTCGTTAATCATTCTTAAATTCAATGGCTCGACAGTGCCGTCAACAAAACAATGAGTTTCTATCTCGCTAAGCCACACGTCTAGTCTGAAGCGTAGTCTGCCTTCGCGCCAACCAGTTGCTGTTAAAGTAAGAAATACCTTCCCGCCGGCTTCGCTGAGGTGCTTCTCGTCTATGCACGCGTCCGCCCTTTTCTCCAGCTCATTCCACAAGGCGTCATCCGGTTGGCTTAGAACCTTTCCCGACGGCAGTGCAACGATCCACATTTCATCTCCACCGGACCGCGAACTCCTTTGCTTGTTAATTGCGACGTAGCGCCCATCGGGACTCCACAGCGTCTGAAAAAAGGAACCTTCCGGCCCAACAGGTGTTGGCACTTTGGCGATGACCTCTTCACCTTTTGAAATGACCAACGAATCTTCGCTGGGTCTGCCGCGAACGACTTCGACGCTGTATTTACCGTCAGGTGACTTTATCTTTTGAGTTACTTGAGCGTCGGCAGGCGAAGTCGTTATCGAGACCAAGCAGACTATGAAAATAAGGCAGGGTCGCTGCAGCCATCGGAACCGGCGCGCACTATTTTTCACGAGCTATGCAATTTCGGTTTGGCTGTTCGGCGACAACGCAAACTACAATGGAGAGAAGCAGGAGTATTTCAGGGAACCGTTTTCATGTTGCTTCATCGTGAAACGGAGAGCCAGGAATCACTCTTTCACTCGGAGGTGAAAGAGTAGCGCCTCCTTTTCGCTGTAGATGAAGTAATCGTGATCGATCAGGATAATGGTGCCGCGCGAACCATCCTCGATCAGCTGGTTTCCCTTGATTCGCCAGCTATTCGAGACGGAACTGTCCTTGCTGCCCGATTTGCCGTTGGCGCGAAAGATATAAACGCGCCTCGGAGATTGCCAACTGCCGACCAGAAGCCGGGACAACTTCTTCGAGTCGGCGGTCGCCGGAGCGGGATGCTTTTGTAGTTCCGAGTTCACGTCTCCGACGACCTTTTCGTATTCCGGACTCTGCTCGCCCTTCCAATACTCCTTGAGCTGGCGTTCCCGAATTTGCGCCAGCTTGGTCACATACCTCGACCGCGCCGGCTCATCGTGCGAGCTTGCCTGGTATTCCTTCCTGGCGGCCTCGAGGTCCTGTTCTTCAGTGTGTTGGGCAAAGGCGGCCCCAGCTACCAACGCGATGATGAGTCCGACGATAGTTTGTTTGTATTTAATCATGGTTATCGACTCCGGCGTCGTTTTCATTGCAGATCATAGGCCTCGAGGTAGTGTTGGTAATAGACTCCGTTGCGCACGTCCCAGTGGTTGGCGTTGTGCCACCCAGCATGTGAATGATGCCGTCACTTGTGTATTGGTAGCCGTGCCGTGGGCTTTTCCAGTAGCCGATCAGTTTTTGTTTAATCACGACATCGGGCATCTTTTCACCGGCCGAGGCGAGACAGGTGAGGGATAAGAGGAGACTTAGGGTGGTTATCGTTAGTTTCATATATCGTTTTCGGTTAGTGGGATCGTCCTTGCTTATGGCTGAGTTCTTTCCTGCTTCATGTGGGTGCGGCACTATTTGCAAAGCGGATTTGGTTTCCGGCAAAGTTTGAAAGAATTGCAAATCCGAAATCGACTTTCCAGTAGCCGAGCATACATAGTTTCAGGGTAAACGATCCAATTTATCAACAACTTTGCCGAGCGACACCTTCACCTGTTTAGACGGCCATTCCTCCCCCGGCGTCGAGGGAGCCTGATCATCAGAAACCGTCAGCACCGCAATGTCTGGTGACTCAAAGTGGAAGTCCGGGGCGAGGACATTTCCGAACACATCCTCAAGGTCGTCCCTGAAGCTATGGTCGCCTGCACAATAGACGAACGTCGCATAATGCCACCCTCCATGCGCTCCGCGAGCAAGGCTCGTAGTGAACAACAAAAATTGTGAGTCAGGACTCCAGTGAGCGCACTGAAGGAAGCAGCCGAGAATGGCAGTTGCTGCAAGAATTTGCCCCGGCTTGCCGTCTCGCCCGGGCCGGAACACAGTAATCTTGAGCTCATCGCAAGCGCGGCAGTTCTGGTCGGGGTTTGGCACGAAACGGATCGTCGCCAACAGCCTCTTGTCTGGCGACGCTTCGCTCCAGACGCTCTTTGGGTCGGATGTGCAGTCAGGAGAGCCGGTCTGAGCTTGGGCAGGCGCATTCGTCTGTGACGGATTTGCTACAGGTTGTTTTTTGCTTGCTTCGGCTTTGGCTGCCTTCAAGTCCAGGTCTCCCGACGTTTCCTCGTCAGATTGGCTGCTGCCCTTCTTACTCGTCTGCTCTTTTTGCGAGACAATCTTCATGGCGCCGCTCGCATCAGTGGCCATTATCAATGTCTCTTTTGCGGTACCTGACGTGTGTTTGTTGGTCTGCGGGTTACTCACGTCGTAGCTTGCCGAAAAAATCATTTTCTTCTTTGTTTCCAATGAGACTGTGTTGACCGGTCCAACCAAACTCCAGCGGCGCACCGGCCAGCGCGCGAAATATTTTTCCACCTGCGCGCGCACGGCAGCGTTGCTGATCACACCGCTACTCGTATAATCGATACGGTCCGCGTAAAGGCCGGCCAGCGCATCAACGTCCGCTCCTGAATATGCCTGGACAAATGCCTCCGCGATAGATTCGGGAGTCGCCTCGCCTTCATTAGACGATTGTTCATGTTTGCGATTTGCCTCGGCTTTCGCCTTCTTTAGCTTCTCCTTGTCTTCGTCGAGTTGAGCGTACTGGACCGCGTGTTCGTAGTCGGCAATGGCTCCCCAGAGGTCACCGCGGGACTTCTTGATGTCACCACGTCTACTGAAGGCACCCGCTTCATAGGTTGGTTTGATCGTAATCGCTTGGTTGTAGTCCGATACAGCTCCATCAAGGTCGCCTTTCAATTCCTTCGTGTAGCCGCGCTGATAGTAAAGCAAATCTAACCGGTCGATAGGCGGCTCCCGTCCGCTGATTTGCTTATCAAGGATCGCGATAGCTCTATCGTACTCCGCCATCGCTCCGGCGGCATCGCCCTGAGCCTTGCGAGAGTTACCTATCTCGACAAAGCTCACGCCGCTCCGTCTAAGCTCGGCCGCCTTGGTAAAGTCGGTCATTGCGGCTTCAAAATCGCCATGCTGTTTTTTCGCGGTTGCACGAGCGTAATAAGAACCTGCGTTGTTTGGATTGAACGAAACGAGCCGATCGTAAGCTGCGAGGGCGCCGGCCCAATCCCCGCGTTTTTCCTTCACCGCAGCTAGGTGTCCACACGCTTCATCTCGTCGGTCTGGCTGGTGTTCGATCGCTCGTTCCAAATCTGCAATCGCTCCATCGATGTCTCCTTGTTGTTCTTTATCATAGGCGCGACCGATATAGTTAGTTCGCAAAGCCGTGCGGGGCACGATTTGTGTGGTCGACTTGATCGTTATCTGCGGCGTCCCTGCGGCCAATTCGATTTTTCCGGTTACCGCGATTTGCACGCCCCGAACTGTTTCGGGATCCAACTCGGGTCCCGAAGCGTCGAGAGGTACAACAATCCATAACAGCGCCTTTCGCAGATCACAGCCGCCGATCAGCACGTCGGTGTGCCGCCTCCCGTGGTCGATGCAACTTACCTTCCCAACGATCGTACTCCTCTCGCCGATGTGCTTTTTCGCTTCCGCGGCCGTGTACTCGGGTATTAAGCCGGTCGCCGAAACCGTGCCCAGTAAGGCCGCGATGGCCGTCACGATAATATAAACTCGAGATCGTGCGGCTGCGATTCGTTTGCTGTTCATGGCCTCGGAAACCCAAGACCAAATTCTCAGGGATGCGGGGGCATCGGACCACCGAAGTCTTGCCACGTCCGTAAGCCGCGCAAGATTTTTTCGCCGGTGGATTCTTCTTGCACCGGTTGTGCGCGAACGGGCCGTGACTTGTGCTTTGCGGTCGCAAGCTTGGCGTCACGACAGCGACCAAGCACTTTGAGGTTCTGTTTCTCCAAGTCGCTGAACTCAGTTTCAATTTCGTCAGAGCTCAGCCCGGAACGCGGATTGTACCACGAAAATTGCTCGAATTGTTTAGTAACCTTCTTGTCCTTGAATTCGGCACCGTGCCGCGCAAACATCTCGTTAATGGCATAGGTGATGTCGCTTAAGCTCGATTCGCTTACATCGCTCATGGTCAATTCGTCCAGGCGAGTCGCGGGAAATCTTTCACCGGGAAATTCGTTGTCTTCAGTGTTTGCAGTCTCCGAATTTTGCCCATTATGTGCAACGGCATCTGATTGCTCGCTGGCTTGCTCGATCGGGAAATTATCGGCCACTTCTGTCGAGGCTGGTTGGTCTGGAGACGGCTCGATTTGCTTCGAGGCGACGTCGTACGTGCACCTCCATGGCTCAGGCACATCCGGATTGCCAGGTGTAGCTAGGAAAAGCACTGCAACATCCACTTTTCGGGAATCGTTCTCCCAGCCGGTCGCGTCGATAGTAGCGCCATGGCGCGGCGTGCCAGGATCTGCATGCATGGTGCGCAAATAACTTTGCCAGATCATCTCCTGCAGTTGGGAATTTTGCTGGCCTGTACCCTCACCCGGGTCATACTGAACCGAAGAAGTGCTGCTGCGCCGGTAGAGCCGAACGCCGCCGCCTGCTCCCTGGCGCTGGTTCACTGCAATCCATTGATCGTCCGGCGAGATGAGTGCCCAGGCAGGCTGTTTCGACTCACACAAAACGGTAGCGGCACCAGGCCGATGTGCGTCTTCTACCGCAATCCGTCGGATTTTCGTCTTCCGATCGCGAAGATATTTCATCTGAAGATTGCCACTTGGTGACGTGAATTGACGTTCCAGCACCAAATCCGAGGAGGGCGCCACCGGTACAGCAGGAGCAGGCGGCGTGTTGTTTGGTTGTGATGGCGTTGCTGGCGAGGAGACAATTGTCCGGTTCGCGGATTGCAAATTGCCAGCGCGGCCTTTCCAACTCGGAAGCCAAACACTAAGGACAACGATATTGCCGGCCAGGAGAACGCCAAGGAAAACCACGACTAGAGTTAATGCGCGACGAGACATGAAGCGATTGCGGCCGGCATAGCTCAGCTCTCCTCTGTGACGAGGCCCAGTGATTGTACCGTCGGCTCGTCTATAGCTGCCGTGATTTCGAGCTCGTGATCACGCTGGTAGGCTCCCAGAGCATCTCGCGTCTGGTCGCCAAACTGCCCATCAATGTTTCCGGTGTAATAGCCTTGATCCTGCAGCGCTTCCTGAATATTTATAACTACTTCATCAGGCGGCAGATTGTTATAGGCAAAGATCGGGCCGTCATAGAGGTAGCCGACAAACGCAGGATCGTAACCCCACGCTGGAAACCAGTAGCCGCCGTCCCAATACCAATTACCGCCCCAATATGGCCCACCTACATAGGCGACGGTGCTGTAATGGGAGCGCCAGTACCCGCGATCGTGCCAGACACGATGGTATCCCGCGTACAACGCATGCGTATTCCGGTAGCGTAACCCGCTTCGCCAATGAGCGGCCGGCTGACTATGGACAGCAAGGCGATTGTTAACCGGATGAGTGGCCGACAGTTTGGCCGCGCGATTATTTTGGCGGCTGGCTTGAGTAGGGGCGTTCACGTGAGCGGCAGCCTGATGGTGCGAATTAAGACCGTGTTGGCCGCTCTGCTGATGTGCGTTTAAACCGTGTTGACCGCTAGATTGACCTGCGCTTAACCCATGTTGCGTGTGAGCGGCGTGTCCTGCGGACTGAGCATTGTTGTTGCTGAAATTGTGCTGCTGTCCCATGCCTGCGCGAGTGGACATTCCGCTCCCACTGGCATGTGGTGCTCCTGCACTTGAATGCGGGAACCCGCCACCAGGATGCGCTGCTGCTCGGGAGCCGCCACCGCCACTAGGATGCGCTGCCGGCTTGCTGCCGCCTCCCGATTTTTGTTTACCCGCCAAGGCGAGTTGTGGCGCGATCAACGTCAGGGAAACACAAATACAAATAAACGCTCTCATGAATTGCACCTCCACTTCTTTCTACGGGAACGGCGAAACTAAGTTTGCCGATCCGACTCAGATTTTTTTCGCGAAAGCTGTAATTTGGTCTTGCACTAGCTGCCAACATCAGTTGCAATCAGGCGGCTAGATAAATTGTGGAACTGCACAAGCTCCTGCAAAGGAAACCGGCGCGCGTCCGAGTCGGCTAGAGCTTCCGTATGCCAACGAACCTGACCCCCAGATTCCGAATCGGCCACGTCCTGTTCATCGACGTGGTGGGATATTCGAAACTGCTCGTTAACGACCAAACGAGAGTGGTTCGCCGATTGAATGAGCTTGTACAGGGAACGGAGCAGGTCCGCCTGGCCAGCAAGAAAAACAAACTGCTGCGGGTCGCAACCGGGGATGGGATGGCGCTGGTTTTTCGCGATAGCCCTGAATCTCCCGTGCGATGCGCATTAGAACTTAGCCAGGCACTAAAGAAGGAGACGCCGCCAATCCCTATCCGAATGGGAATCCATAGCGGCCTCCTGAATGAAGTTATGGATGTGAACAATCGCATGAACGTAACCGGCGCCGGAATTAACATCGCCCAGCGCATCATGGATTGCGGAGACGCTGGCCACATCTTGCTTTCGAAGCATGTAGCTGAAGATCTCGAGCACGACGAGCGTTGGCGGCCTTGTTTGCATGACCTGGGGCAATGCGAGGTTAAACACGGTCTCCGGGTTGAGCTGGTCAACCTCTATAATTCGGAAGGTGGCAATCCGCAGTTGCCTGAAAAAATTCGGCGGACCCGCAGAAAGCGCGTTGCAAACTCAGCGTTAGTCCTAAGCAGCGCTGGCATCCTGGGTTTGGCGGTTCTCGGAACCAGTTGGTTTGTTACGGCGCATTTTCAGAAACCGAACGATGCCGGATTCAAGCCCGTAGCTGAAACCACGCCGGCAGCAACCCCAGTGGCAGCGACCACGAGTACACCGGAAGTCACTTTGGCAAATATGACTTTAGGCAATTCAATTTGGCGACAACCCTTGAAGACTGCCCCCGCATCACGCACACAAAAATTGTTTGCAGGCACATGGCGGGGAACCATTCACAGTGTCGGGCCGCAAAGCACATGGGATTCGCAGATCGAGCTGAACATCGACCCATCGGAAACACACTGGAGTAACATGAGCAGCGGCTCGGTCTCTCGTCAGAACCGGACATTAATCTATAAACGCTCCTATAAACTTGGCCGAAGCACGAGCGTGCAAGTGCAGGCGAGCTTAACGGTCAACGAGGATGGCAGCACAGCAGCCTATTCGACAACCCAGGTAAGTGTGACAGGAAAATCTGCGTCCAAGACGTCAGGAAAAGGAATTCTCGAAAAAGTTCGATAGCATTATCGGCACTGCGAATGTCGATTTTCGCGAAATCGGTAAACATAACTGGGCGGCTTTCTAATACTATTGGGCCATCGGAAAGTTTGCACTCGCCAGAGTTCTGTCGAATCACGGGAGTTTTACAAACCGACCAAATTGTTACACGAGCAAACGCGCGACTCCGGCAGCTGCGGCGAAAACTGTGCAAGAATTTGTGCAAGAACGAGCCCATTTCTGCTCGCGCTCTGACAAACAGAAAAAATTCGCAAACTGGGGCGATTTACCTAGGTAAACTGGACGAGATTTGATAAGCGCAAAAGCTTCAATTTTAAGTTCTTAACGTCTGTACCGTGCTGACATGAACTCACAGCATTCCTCTGCTAACGCACAAAAGACCATTCCGCCTGAGTACATTCCACCAATGTCGTTACACCGCTTTTGTGAAATTACAGGTTTATCCAAAATATCGGCATTGGCGCTACGAAAAGCGCGGATGGCTGCGGACACATTTAATCACAAACAGACGATACATCTTGGCTGTAGACGTAGCCGAATTTAACAGGAGGTGAGCCTCAGATGAATTCGCCGGAAGCGTTTCAAATTTGTCCGACGCACGCTCAAAGAAAGAAACGCAAAGAAAACTGCGGAAAAGTCAGAGCATTCCTGGCACCCGCCCGTGATGGCTCCGTTCGGCACTTGGCGTAGCCTCGCGTTCCCTCCATGCGACATTTTGGTAGCGTATTCGGTAGCATCGGGCTAATCACCCAGTGATGATCGTAGTTAAGAGTCAGTTGTTCCCACGAGAGAAGACACTCTTAGCCGAACATCTCGAAAAAGCGTGCTTCGAACAACGGGCATTGAAACATTCATCCCACGTTGCATTTACAGGGACTCCGCAGGTCAGAATCGGCCAGTAAGATTGGTAGCGTATTCGGTAACGGGTCAGACCGCGCCCATGGCAGGCTTACGATTTTGTGCCTAACGAATTTTGGGGCGCCGAAAATTTTTTTGATAGAAAAAACTCGCACCATACACGGGTTCCGAAGCCTCTCTTGAACTGCGCCCCACTCACGCTTTAATCGCGCGCAAACAAAGGGAAGTCTGGCGCGTTTGTGCTAGAATTTGTGCTAGAACGAGGCGCGTTCTACTCACCCTTCGCGACCGCAACGATTTCGTACGAAAAACCTGTTTTCCATTCGTGAAGCGCGTTCGCTTTGAAATGAAAAGCGACGCTCTGAAATCAATGATTTCGCAATCCTAAGTCTGGCGGGTCGGCAACGCAGCACGCACTTTGCCGCTTGATCGACTTCTTGCGCTTTTTCGCCGTTTTCGCGTAATTCTATCCGGAAATTTTCAAGCGCCGCCTGCGATGCTTTTTGCGCGCTCAAATGAATGTCTACCATTTCATGAAATTCATTACACTTTTCGTCCGATTGTATTGGGACATCTCTGATCCGTTCTAACAAACGCACTCCGAAGTTCGCCGTAATCAAATACAACTATTTTGGATGCATCGTTTTCTCGACTCCCTTTCCCTCGTGTTTCCACTGCCGATTTGAGAGGGGACTTTCGATGCGCATTTCAAAAGACCCGGTTGCGTGCGCGAATGCCAGGGGTGACCGGTCCCGGGGGCGGGGGCCTTTCTAATAGGTCTAGGCTCCGGTGAATGCATGGGTTAAAGGTCCTCCGCGTGAAATCGGTCGGTGTTCGTCCAATCGATGCGGTGTTCACTTTTGAACATGCTTGCTGGCAGCACATTACAAATTTTGTAATCATACGCTTCATCATGTAACCGTTCGTCCAACCCCGTCCAAATTAGCTCCCAACTGTTAGACGAAGGTTTGTGTAACCGCTGCTCACCCCGCGTCGCACGCGAAACTTGGCGATCACTTGGCGAATAGTGCCTTTTTTTGTGTTCAAAATCGCCTTGGACGCTTCGCAACCCCGACTGTACACACGCCAGCGCCCGACCACATCGAGGCAAGGCAGAGCGCGACGGACGCTGGCTGATAACAGACACCTAGTAAGTCATTCGGGCACGCTGGCGGGGCGCGTAGGCGTTCCCACTACAGAGGCAAGCCACGCCGGGCCGCAAAGCCCCTAAACTTAGAGTCCGCTTCTCCGGCTGTTAGGTGGTCAAGGTCGCTCCGCTTTCACATGGTACACAAACCAAGTAGTCCGATGCTTTGCCGTTCGCTGTGAGTGTGCTAGAGACTGCCAATTCTGCCATCGCGCTGCGATTCGGCTGATGCTCCTGCCCTCGTGAAGCAATACCAGTCACTTCGAGTTTGTTCCCCGATGCTTGACGGGTGACCCGTCCCCGCGGGCGGGGGCCTTTCTAATAGGTCTAGGCTCCGGTGAATGCTGGTCTGCGAAAATGTAGTGGAAATCGAAGCCGGGAAGATGAAAAACCTTTGTTTTCTGTTACCACAGTACGTAATCTCCATGGCGTCGAAGTTCAGGCGCTGCGAGAGTGGTGAACGCAAGCACGAGCGAAGCGTTGTACGCGTTGGTTTGTATCAACGAAGTGATGTATTGCGGTAGAGTTAACGATTCCCCCGTATAATCCGTTCTCCAACCGTCATAGTCTGGAAGCAAATTTCGCGGAATCATCCTTACTTCGGCTGGATTGGTGGCAGGTCCGGTGGAATTTCCTCCGGTTTCGCTGGCCGAACAATCGTAGTGGTGCTTTGCTTGCCATCTGGACCCGTGAGGAATTGGGGTCGTATCTAAACATTTAACATTTCGAGAGTGCGCTTCAACTTCTTGTCGGTTGCAGCCCGTTTTTGAATCCTACGAATACGCTGACTCACTGCGGCATAATCCATACCGCCAAACATTGAACCGATTTCCCGGAGTGTAAGACCACTATTTTGCCAGGCAAGCCAGATCGCCACGTTTCGAGCTTCGGACCCATAGGCGGACGCCCGGTCCATGGCCATAGATTCGTTGCGAGCTACGGCTCGGCAAGCCACCTCAAAAAAATGCCGCGCTTTACTTACATTTATGTTCTGCAAAGCGAGAGCAATCCAGAGCACTTCTATACTGGTCGCACAGACGATCTTCGTCATCGATTGATCCGCCACAATAACGGCAAGGTTCCCCATACAGCAAAATCGAGACCTTGGCGGATCAAAACTTATATCGCGCTTTCAGAGTCTGAACGCGCCGCTGAGTTGGAACGTTATCTCAAGTCGGCGTCCGGTCATGCCTTTCTCAAGAAGCGCCTTTAAGCGCTAGGAGCGCAGCGAAAGACAAAAGATGTGCCTGTGAACAAAGCCCACTCACCGCTCACCCGACCTCAGCCATTCACTCCAAAGCTGCGGCCGGCGGTTCGGATTAGCGCAACCATAATTGTAGAACGCGCGAACGAATGCGGAACGATCCTCTGCGTAAGGCGCCTTCCAGTTGTCATGCTCAAGAGGACGAAGCACGTCATATCCGTGTCCAAGTAATTTCTGACGCTGCACAATGTCCTCGAGCGAAACACGAGTGGCATTTCGCCGCATGTCGTAAAGCACCATGAACGTGGTCGTTCGTCCAAGTCCGGCTTCGCAGTGAAAATGCGCCCAAGCATTCTTTGGAAGCGAACGAACGGCGACAATGAATCGATCGACTGCCTCATCGAGGGGTCGCGTATGGTCTGTAACGGCGAGCCGTACATAACCGGCGCCCGCCGACGACACAAGATCGCGTTCGATGCTGGCTTCTTTTACGATCACTTGTCGCGGGACGGCAGATTCAGCATTGCCCTTTTTGACGGGGTGACCTGGCCGAACGGCAATTTCGCTCCCCGGCCCAAGCGATTGCACCCATACGGCTTCGGCCTCTTCGATTTCAGTCTGGCTACGACCGACATTCGCCCAATCGCGTGTGGCGAACCAGCTGACAGGGAGGCCGTTGACAAATATGTGTGTTTCCTGCCGAAGATCGAAAATAGTGACTGTACCATGCGTTCGCGTCAGCAAAAGCTTCAGGTTATCAGCGGTAAACTCTCCGCTGCCAGAGGCGTGAAGATCGCTCAAGCCAGTGGTGGCAGGTGGCGTACATTGCCACCTTTAAGCGGTTCGTCAGTCGTGCGAAAGTTTCGCGGCAGAGCATTGGCCAGCTTTAGGTCAATGTCCCAAATCAGCACCGGTGAATCCGCATCGGAAGAGCAGATCGGCGGATTCT
>Ga0209686_1000020_pt1 | contig 68472 bp, 54 predicted proteins | sample GraSoiAngelo_126_FD_185883 | JGI IMG/M metagenome (GOLD analysis project Ga0209686, IMG submission 185883) | Grasslands soil microbial communities from the Angelo Coastal Reserve, California, USA - 14_0927_09_20cm (SPAdes) (version 2) | ecosystem: Environmental > Terrestrial > Soil > Grasslands ...
CAATCCAAGGCGAAAGCCGCTGGTTTACCGAGGAGTTCTTCCAGCTTTTTGGCCGCAGGCTTCAGTGAGTATTTTGCATCGGGACCGCCTTGGGGCGGCCCAGGTGAGAGGCCAGAATAAGACGCCCGCCCTTTGCAATGGCGAGGCGCAGCGTGGGCAGCGTCTCGCGAATGCGCGTGTCGTCGGTGACGACCGCGTCTTTCAGCGGAACGTTGAAGTCGACGCGGATGAAAACGCGTTTGCCTTTGAGGTCGAGGTCGTTGATGGTGAGCTTGGACATGAAATCAGTATTTAGTAATTGGTTTTGGGTTTGCCGTAAAGAAGAATTGCGCTCGCTTTCAAACCTTTTGAGGTGCAGGTCAAAATTGGGATGCCAAAAGCTTAATCAGGTCGCGGCAACGGCAGGAGTAGCCCCACTCGTTGTCGTACCAAGCCAGAACCTTGACGCAGCGATCGCCGACCACTTTGGTGTATTGGGCGTCGACAATGGAAGAGTTGGAATCGCCTTTGAAGTCGGCGGAGACCAGTTCTTCCTCGGTGTAGCCGAGAATGCCCTTCATGGGGCCATTTGCGGCAGCTTTCAGAGCCGCGTTGACAGAATCCTTGGTCGCGGGCTTGTCGACGAAGACGGTCAGGTCCACCACGCTCACGTTGGGCGTGGGCACACGCATGGCGTAGCCGTCGAGCTTGCCTTTCAGCTCAGGGATAACGAGATGCAATGCTTTCGCGGCACCGGTGGAACTGGGAATCAGGTTCAGGGCAGCGGCGCGCGCGCGACGCAGATCCTTGTGCGGCAGATCAAGCAGCCGCTGATCGTTGGTGTAGGAATGGATGGTGGTCATTGTGCCGCTATTGATGCCGAAAGTGTCCTGAAGAACTTTGGCGACGGGCGCGAGGCAATTCGTGGTGCAGGAGGCGTTGGAAATGACGTGATGCTTCGCGGGGTCGTAGCACTTGTGGTTGACCCCAAGAACGAAGGTGGCGTCGGGGCCGTCCGCGGGCGCAGAGATAATGACCTTTTTCACGGGGGGGCGGAGATGCTTCTTCGCGTCCGGGCCTTTGGTAAAGAGGCCGGTGGACTCCACGACGATTTCCGCGCCGACGGAAGCCCAATCGAGTTCGGCGGGATCCTTGACGCGGAACACCGTGAAGCTACGACCGTCTACCGAGATGCTGTCGTCGGTATGAGTCACTTTGTGCGGCAGATTGCCGAGCACAGAATCGTATTTCAGCAAGTGCGCGAGTGTTTTAGCGTCGGTGATGTCGTTGACGGCAACGAACTGAATATCCTTGTCGTCGATGGCGGTGCGCAGGATGTTGCGACCGATGCGGCCGAAGCCGTTAATGCCAACTTTGATGGGCATACTTTCCTCCGAAGATGAATCGTTTACCGCAGAGAGCGGTAACGGAGATTTTTAGTGAAAAGCGGGAGGAGCCCCTCTTTTGCGTAAGTGTTGATTCTAAAGGACCTTAAGTGATTTAGAATCAACACCTGCCGGAGTGTTGATTACCAAGGGGTTACAGCCGTACAGCATCCCAAGATCGGCTTGGTTAATCCCACCGTTCGTAACGCGAACGAGAACAGAGGAAAGCAGAACCCTCAGAGGGAGCGACGGCACCAGCCGTCCCCATAACTCTTTCGCCCTACTCACTAACAAGTATTTTAGCCCCTCTGAAGGTTTCGTCAAGGGCGAATTCGGGGTAGTCGAAGATCGTTATTCCGGAGCGGCGCGCTCGCGGAGCAGCGCAATGGTCTTCGGGTTGGGAGCATGGTGAGCAGGCCCTGGGAAACGCAGGGCATAGCCCAAGGGAGTGCATTCCACGACTTCCTCCGGCCGTTCATAGTAGCCGGGAAGTTTTGCCCGGATGGAAAGGTCGGCGCCGCGTTCCAAGAGGAGCTTTGCAGCGTGCAAGCCGCCATCATTGAATTGCGTGACCGCGTGAAAGATGGGGGTTTGCCCGCCGACGCCGGACCCATCCACTGCCGCCGGCGCATTAACCTCAGCCCCGCGATCCAGAAGCATTTTTGCGGCGTCGATGTTGCCGTACTCTGCGGCCATATGCAGTAGCGTCGCACCGCGCAGCGTGAGCCGGCGCGTCCCGGTGACGCCGAAATCGAGTTCAGGGATACGCCAATGCAGCAGCAAGGGGTCCGCATCCAGGTGTTGGGCCAAGCTGTCGAGCCGCCCTCGAAGCAAGTCCAAGACAGGCGGCAGGTTGTGCTTGGTGGTGCCGCCAGCTTCGAGAAGGATGTCGATGCAGGCGGCAAGCTGAGGCGAACGGCCGTAAGTGCCTATGACATAGTCGAGGGCCGTGCCGGGGTATTTGGGGCGTGGCTGAGGGCAATTTGGATTTGCCCCGTGTTCCAGGAGCCATTTCAGAGGGGTCGGCTCCACGGTTTCGCACGGCGCGAAGAGGATGGGGAAATAACCACTCCAGAGGGCGTTCACGTCCGCGCCGCGGGATACCAGAAGGTCCATCATGGGAATGCGATGGCCAAAGAGCGCGGCCCGCATCAGGGGCCCGTCGCCACCTTGGTGAACGTCCGAACCATGATCGATCATCCACTCGGCCATGGCGAGTCTCACAGGACTGGGCGGCTCCCACGGCACACGACACTCGGCGGCCCAAGTGAGCGGGCCATTTTTTCCATAGCCCAGTGGAGCGCGATGCAAAGCAGGGTTACGAGTCATGAGGTCCTTGACCTGCGGGAGATCGTTGGAGTCGATGGCTTGCTTGAGCTGACCAATTTCCTCAAGCGAATCGACGTGGGCCTTGATCTTCGGCCAACTGGCAAAGCCATAGAGCCGGGCGATTTTGAACTGGGCATCGGTAAGAGATTCTGCGCCGCCAGATTTGAGAAGGTCTTTGGCTTGGTCCCTCAGGTGGCGGAGGTTGGGACGCTCGGGAAGCGCACGGGGCTGCTCGGGCGAATCGGTCGACATGCGACCTCCTTTCATTTTAACGCCCGTTGTCCGCAAGTCGGGCCGAAAGAAGGTTCGCAAAGAGATGGAGAGCAAGTGGGTGGGCTTCTACCCTTTCCGCGGACCGGATGCGTCCCTAACGCAAAGGTGATCGTACCACAAGAAGGCGATGACACTTCACCTGAGGAAAGAGTGTTCGCAGCGAGCGTGCTGGTATTTAGATCCAGCCACGATTCCTCGCTGCGCTCGGAATGACATTCTCGGAGGCTTCCGCCAAGGAAGGCAGCGTCCAACTGCCGGTCTGCAGGATTGAGAAAGGCCTGAAGACCCGCCACTACAACCGAGGACTATAATGGCGGGCGATGAAGGACTGGTCACCGGCGTCGGCAGTGCGCTGGCTGTTTACTTCCGAACCGGGCAGGCACGGGTACAAAGACCCGCCACCACAAGGGCAGGGCAAAGCTGACAGGCTGCTGCCGCGGTGGATTTTTCTGCGCGCGCTGGGGCTGATCTATTACTCCGCATTTTTCTCGCTGGCATTTCAAATCAAAGGATTGATCGGGCCGCAAGGCATTCTGCCTGCAGACCAGTATTTGCGCGCGGTGGCGGAACAATTAGGCCGCGTGGGCTATTGGTATGCGCCGACACTGCTGTGGTTTTCGAGCAGCCAGCACATGCTGACGGCAATTTGTTGGGTGGGAATGATCGCATCGGTGCTTCTGGTGCTGGATTTGTGTCCGCGGGGAATGCTGGCGATTTGTTTCGTATGTTTCCTGTCGTTTGTGAGCGCGGCGCAGGATTTTTCGGCGTATCAATCCGATGGAATGCTGCTCGAGGCGGGGTTTATTTCCCTGTTTTTTGCGCCGCGAGGATTCCGGCCGGGCTGGGGCGAGGCCAGTCCGCCTTCGCGCGCGAGTTGGTTTTTGCTGCTATGGGAATGCTTCCGCATCTATTTCGAGTCGGGCGTGGCAAAGATCATGGGTGGCGATCCAGAATGGCGGAACTTCACGGCGCTCGATGAGTATTACCAGAACGGGCCGCTGCCGACTTGGATTGGGTGGTACATGCAGCATTGGCCGCACTGGTTCCACGCGGCATTGGCATTTGGAACGCTGGCGCTGGAATTGGGGCTGGCCTGGATGATGTTTTTGCCGCGGCGGTTTCGCATCGTGTGCTTTTGCCTTGTGACGCCGTGGCAAATCGGCATCATTCTTTCGGCAAACTACACGTTCTTGAACTATTTGGTGCTGGTGCTGGGATTTCTGCTGCTGGATGACAAGCTTCTGCAGCGGTTTTTGCCGAAAGGCTGGAAGAGCAAATTCCCCGAGCCACAAGAAGTGGAACCGCAGGGGGAAACAAGTACGGAAAAGCGTTGGCGAGAGACGCTGTACAAGCAATGGGCAGCCGTGAAGCTGGCGTCGACGACAGTGCTGCTCGCATGGATCTTCTACGCCACCACGGCACAGATGGTGTGGATGGTGAAGCCAGTGAATCTGCCGACCACACCCGTGTCGGCGCTGGAACCGTTTCGCATTGCAAACCGGTATGGATTGTTTGCGATCATGACGCGAGGCCGGTACGAGATCGAATTCCAAGGCTCGGACGATGGGCAGAAGTGGTTGGTGTATCCATTCCGGTTCAAGCCGCAGGATCCGGCGAAGGCGCCGGGAATTTACGCGCCGTATCAGCCACGGTTTGACTGGAATTTGTGGTTCGCATCACTGAGCACGTGGCGTGAGCCGATTGTGCCGCGAACCGAACAAGCTTTGCTGCGAGGCTCACAGGACGTGCTGCTGCTGTTTGCGGGAAACCCGTTTCCGAAAACCCCGCCAAGGCAGGTGCGGGCAGTACTGTGGCGATATTGGTTTACGACGCCGGAGGAAAAGCGCACAACGGGTAGGTGGTGGCGGCGGGAGCAGTTAGGATTGTATGCGCCAACGTTAGAGCGGGAGGACGACGGTAGAATTGTGGTGCTGCAGTGGCCCGGGATGATGGAACCACGAGAGTAGCACACCCCATTGCGTTTGGCTCAGACAGTCGCGGCCATCACGGCGCATCCTGACAAAAAAGTATACGCAGAGCTATGGCTCAAGCCGCTGCAAAGGCGCCCAAGAGTTTGGGCGAGAGGTCTTGATTTGCTATCAGGATTTTCGGGCGCCTTCGGAAGATGAAAGAATTTTGAGTAAGCTGTACATAGGTCAGGGCCTTACCTCAAGCGGGCCTTCCCTTCTTCTTTAGGAAATGCAGTCAAAACACGATAGGGCAATCTTCGCCACCCCGTCTGCGAGTTGGCCCGCAGATGCTTTTTCTTCTTGGACATCGTACCGATTCGGTTCGGCCTTAATTACTGCGGGAACTGCTCGATTTTAGTGACGTGGTCGCCGGTGAAGCGGACGAAGATGGTTTTCGACGGCGGCTGGCCGTAAATCCAATCCTCGATGTCGTTGCCTTCGGAGTCGCGCTCGCGGACTTTGTGATCGGGCTTGCCTATGGCGGCAACGACTTCTTCGCGGTCCATGCCGACGACGGGCCGGCGTTCCTGAATGGCCTTCTTCATTTCCGGCGGCAAGGTGTCGATCCAATGCACTGACGCGGAGCGCTCGTTCTGAAAATTGAGGAACGGCGAGAGAATATGTTTCAATTCCTCCGGAGTCATGTCGGGGACGAACTTATTCCACTCCAGAAAGATGGTGCTGCCCATGCCGGGCTGCAACCCCGGCGGGCCGGTTTCCTGGGTCGATTGCATGGTGGGATAAGAGCCACCGATGCCGATCTGAAGGTGATCGCGCCAGTGGTGCTTGCCGCGGCCGCCGCCATTCAGGTCGACGACAATCTCGTGGGCGCGGAATTCGAGCTGCGTGATCTGCACATTGTCACCGGAATTGACGGCGGCGCCGCGCGTGGCCACGGCGCGGTCCAGAAGCTCGGTGTTCAGCGGTTTACCCACCGTAAAGTCGAAACCCTGTTTGCCGGCAGGCAAGGATTTGACGGCCTTGGCAAATTCGCCGGAGACAAAGCGAATCAGGGCCAGCTTGGAGCTCTCCGGGAGCGGCTGGTTTGGCGTGCTGGCCCCCTTGGTCTGCGGCGGAACGGTTTCGGAGGTACTTGCCATGCTGGGGAAAATGGGAATCTCCTCGTCCGACGGAAAATTGAAAGAGGGCTTTTCGGGCGGACGAAGGCTGTTGATGCGAGGAACGTCCGCATCCATTAAAAGTAAGAAGGCCAGAGGAATAGTGTACCAGTTCGGCATACCCTGCTGCGGGCATCCACAAGTGGTACCCGCAGCCCCTATTCTATGATGCAGGAAGACGGCTGAACAGGTGCCAGATTGCGAAAAAAGTGCGATTCGCTTAACTGTACGCGCAAAGGCCTGGACTGTACCGGAGGACGGGGAATTGGGGGCTTTCGATTCGACACGTAAGCCCCTGATTCGCCGGGCTTTTAGCGGGAGACGACGTTAACTCCCTGGCGGTCGATGGTGGTGCGCAGAACTTCGCCGCCAGCTTCGACGATGGCTTTTTCGACCCGATCGCGAGCTTCGGGTTCAATCAGAAGAACCACGCAGCCGCCCCCACCGGCGCCGCACACCTTGCCCGCGAAAGCGCCATTGCGACGGGCGTTTTCGATGACCCGATCGATGGTCTTGGTGGAAATCGTGGGGAGGTTGCGTTTGCGGAAGGACCACTCCTCGCGCATGAGGCGGCCAGCTTCCTTCCAATCCGGTTTCTCGAAGGCCACCCGCATACATTGCGCGACCTCGGAAATCCGCTCGAGGCTCTGTTGCACCGCGCGCTTGCCGCCAATTTGCGCTTTGAAGACTTCCCAGTTGTTGATGCCGTGCTGGCGGGGCTTGCCCGTGTAGCAAACCAGCACGCGGCGTTCCAGCTCGTCGAGGTTGACGCGCAGTTCGACGCGATGTTCGCCGCCGGGAGGCAGTTCAATGGCCGCGGCACCACCAAAAGCCGGCGGATAGTGGTCCTGCGTGCCCGTGGGAACGTTGATGACGATGGCTTCGGCATCGCGGCTGATGTGAATCCAATCGACCTTGCTCTTCCCTGCTCCGGTGAAGCGGTCCAGCGCGGCGCAAATGGCCACAGCCATGGCGCTGGAGCCGCCGATACCGGCACCCGCGGGAGCTTCGGAATCGGTCATCAGTGTGAAGCCGCCCTGGGGACGGAAGAACTTGGCGATCTCCGCGAGGAGCGGAAGACGGTAGCGCTTGGTTTTCATGAGCGCGGCGAAACAGGGGAAGGTTTCTTCACGCTGAGTGTCGCGGGACATGAGGCGGATGGACTCGCTGCCGTTGGTTTCAATGCGGCAGGAAGCGTAGAGGGAGATGGCGGCGTTGACGGTGACGGCGCCGGGATGAAACAGGTAGAGCGGCCAGATGTCGAGTGTTCCACCGGCGAAGTCCACACGGGTTGGCGCCTTAGATTCGATAATCATGGGTACGAGTCAGCCTGGTATTTGGATTTGTTGGACGAGGTAGTTTGACGGAATGACGTGGCAAGCTCAAGGAAGGAAAGAAAGGATGTCAACGGAAAGGTAATGACCACTCGTAGCAGGCGAAGCTAGCGGCGAGGCCGGCTAGCTGCCGGCGGAAGCGGCGCGGTTACGAGCGATGAGTTGCGGGCCGTCGTTCTTTTTGACGGCGAGCGCGGGATTAGGCTCGAAGCAGCGGCGACAGCGGGCTTCATAAGCGCCCATAGCGCCGACGACGATCAGGTCGTCGCTTTCGACAAGGCGCTGCGTGTGGACCGCAGGGTTGCCACAGCGCACGCAGATGGCCAGCAGCTTGGTGATCTCCTCGGCGATGGCGAGGAGGCGCGGCATGGGCTCGAACGGGCGGCCGCGATAGTCGGTGTCGAGTCCGGCGACGATCACGCGCTTGCCGAGATTGGCGAGCTTGGTGCAAACCTCGACGACTTCATCGCCGAGGAATTGCGCTTCGTCAATGCCCACGACTTCGGTGCGGGGCGAAAGTTTGTCCATGATTTCGGAGGCCTTCGTGATATTGTCCGAGGAAATGCCCAAGCCGGAATGGGAAACGATTTCCTTGGCGGCGTAGCGCTCGTCGATGGCAGGCTTGAAGATTTGCACGCGCTGGCGCGCAATCTCCGCGCGGCGCAAGCGGCGGATGAGTTCCTCGCTCTTGCCGGAAAACATGGGGCCGACGATGACTTCGATCCAGCCCATATTGCCTTTGACGATGTCCACGGTGGCTCCTGTTTCAGAGTCGTAAGTCGTAAGTTATAAGTTTCAATCCTTAGTTCAATTCCCAAAAACCCGTTCTACAATTCCCAGAGATGCGCTTTCGGCAAGAAAAATCGCGCTAGTTTCGATTGTCGTGCGCTTGATTCACAACTCCCTAGGCTTAACGCTCGCCGACGAGAATTCCTTCTGCCAACCCCAGAGTGCGCTCACGTGCCCGCCCCCAAGGCGCCTACGGCCGCAGTGCGATACATCTTTGCATTATAGAACGGCGCGCAGGCGGCAATCACGGCGATACGAAATGCCTCCTGCCGGCTGATGAGATCGCCCGAAAGGACTCCCCAGGCGCCTTGGGCGTCCCGGATGCCGACCATTCCGGCGAACCGGTCAATGGCCACGGCAAGCTCGGTGCCATTTTCGAGGACCTCGCGGGCAAGCGTTTCCGGTAATTCGATGCCGCCAGAACGGCCATAGTGGCCGCGCGTGCCATCGGAAACATAAGCCCAGCTTTCGAGGAAAACGCGGCGGCGGTTGTTGGAAGGCACCTCGGAATGCCGGCGGACTGGGAGGGCCGAGGCTGGTTCGTGAATTACCTCGAGGCCGCCTTCCAGACCGACGAAGTAATGCCACTGCAATCCGTTCTTCTGCGCGATTTGCACCAGCGTCTCTGCTCGTTGCCGAGCGCCGCGCATCACTTCTTCCTTTGAGGAGGGAGTATGACTAACTCCGCTGTCCACTTCGAGCCCGAGCAGTTCAAATTCCGTAGCGGGAGGGAAAGAGGGAGAAAGGACATCCAAAGCTTGCTTGACGGCGTTGAGCTTCGGGCCGCGCTTGCTGCCGATGGCGATGACGGTCTTGGGCATTCTCTGTGGGGTGCGTCGCCCGATTGTAACGGCACTGCAAGGAAATTTTCACGGAGAATTTTGGGAGCCTGAGGAAAACGAGTGAGAAGAAGGGAGCGGACTATCGGATTTGAACCGATAGGCCTGGACTCGAATCAGGGACGCCGACCTTCAAGTGCGGGCTATTCTAGTGATGTTCCAAAGGCTCTCCATAAGCATGATCTCGGCCTGCTCTCTCCACGCTGGGGCCCTGGTCTGAATTGCTTTTGTCCGCCCCTTTAGCCAAAACACAGCTTTGTAGAATGGCAGGGCAGCTGGAACATGAGGGTGACCGCCTGAGTCCAGATAGGTGTTGAGAAACAGCTCGGCCGCACTGTCCAGGGCGCGGATGGAGCCCAGGCACTGCTTGGCCAGGCGCTCCAGGCTGACAATGAATTTTGCGACGTCGCGCGCGGGGTGAGCGATGTCGTAAAGATCCCAATCCAGCACCACAGTTTGGCCCTTCGTGAGAACAATCTGATGTTCGCAAAAGTCGCCGTGACCCGCGCACGTGAGACCAGCATCGAGGGATACTGCGCTATTCCTCAATCGTTCGAGCAGGTCCTCGCATTGCAAGGCCCAACCACGTTCAGCCTCGCAGATAAGGCGGCACTTGCGCTCGGCGCTGCTAAGGAATCTCTCAATCCCTGAAGTTCGACCGGACGGCGAGGCAAGCTTTTGGAAGCGCCCTAGCCATCGCCCACATCGCTCCGCAGACCTGGCACACTGCCGGGCCTCCCCGAGCTTGAAGATGTCCTTCGCCGACGTTCCATTGACCCTTTCCTGCAAAAGCAGATGCAACGATGGAAGATAAGCGACCGCGCGGGGGATCGAAAATTCCTTTTCCGGGCCAAAACCTGCTCGCCGCAGTCCCTCCATAACTTCATACAGGTCGTGACGGTCTGTGGCATAGACTTTGCCGATGAAGCGATGCCACCCGTCCTTAGTGCGGAGATCAATCTCAAAGGTGCAGTGGGGCTCCGGATGCAAGCGCAGCAGTTGTATTCGAACTTCCCGAGGGACGCCCCAAGGCCATTGGGAGGCGGGAAGCAAGCCAATTTCATTGATCAACTTAGTGTCATCCACAGCTGTGACTTCTAGAGGTGAAAAATGCAGATTGCTGGGCGCCATGGGTCCGCGGTGGAGGAAATCAACGGGGTGATGGATCGGTTCTGACATATTTCATTTCCCACTCGCCGCCGAGACGGCTCTGTTTCGAGGTTTTTCCAGCTTTAGTGCAGGTTCTTGGTAAACATTCCCTGCGCGGGCAAGACGCCACTTTGTGGGCTGGGAATGCGATACCTGACATTGGAATCTTCCTCTGAGCCCAGGAGTAATCTCTCAATCTGAAGCGCACGGACCTCCATCGAGAAGGACCGGGCGACGAAGTCGGCTGCCGCTCGGCCCATTTCGTCGCAGAGACTCTTATTCTTCGCCAGCGTGAGGAGTTGACTTTGGAACTCCTGAAAATCCTTCGCAAGGAAACCGGTGCGGCCTGCCTCCGCGGTTATTTGGCCCAATTCGGTATCCATGGTGACAATGGCGCGACCAGCGGCCTGAGCCTCCAGTAAAGCCTGATACGGGCGGTTGCTTTCCGCCTTCTCCGGGATAGCAAAGAAGTCGCAAGCTGCGTAGTACCAGCTTATTTCGCTGTGCTCCACTTCACCGGCCAGCAGGACACGTTCGCGGAGGCCCAGCCTGGCAGCTTCCTCTTCTATTTGCCTACGGCCCTCCCCATCTCCCACCAGCAGCAGGAGAGCGTTGGGGGGAAGCGCGGCAAAGGCACGCACCAGTTCGAGGACCGACTCCGCCTTTCCGGGTCGAGGATCATCCTTGTGCCGTCGAACGGAAAGGCGGCTGACACACAACACCGTGGGCGCGTCCTGTGGTAAACCGAGCACATGGCGCGCTTCCTCCCGACCAGGCAGCCGCGTCCACGTCTTTACCGCCAGCGGCAGGAAGCAGATCTTTTCTTCAGGCACGCCCCAACCGCGAAGGTGCTCGCTAGCCCCGCCCAGGTCTCTCATAGTCCGGACGGCAATGACCTTGTCTGCTCGTTTTAAGGACTTTCGGAAGCCAAAGCTGTATAAGTCTCGCCAGGGCCTCGGCATGGCGTTGACTCTTTGCTCGCCAGAGCCCTCGCATCCGAGCAGCACATACCTTTTAGGATGTTGCCACCAGCCAAACAGGTCGGGGTACTGAACCGAAGAGGCATAGACAAGCCATGCGTCTGGCGAAAATCTCTTTACCTCCCCCCGCACCAAAGCCGCTTCCGCAAGAAGGCGACGCGCAGGAAGCCGGCCAAGCCAGAAGTCGCGCAAGTCTACTCGAGAAATGATTTTCACCTCATGGCCGCGGTCCCTGAGACTCGTTAGAACGTTGGTGATGAACATCCCACTCCCCGACGTGTGCTTTTCGCCGCCAGGGCAACTTTCCAGGTAGGTTGCGCGCGGAACATAGTAGGCGATTCGCATGGTGTCTCCTTTTCACTTATTCCAGCAAGCTTTGAACGCTCGAATCCACAGTTTGGCTTTTCCGGTATTCCGGAGTCTCCGAGCACACTTGCACTGCGTCCCGATACCACCTCACAAAGCTTGTAAGTCCTTTTTCGAGAGGGGTCGCAGGTCGATACCCCAGCACGCGGCACGCTTTGGATGTATCGGCCCACGTCACGGGAGAATCTCCAGGCTGCGGGGGTCGCCATTCGCAGGTGGCCTTGCGTCCAGTCACATTCTCAAGCAGTTCGACAAGCTCGATGAGTTTCACAGGGTGGGAATTACCGAGGTTAAAAACCTCAAAGGGAGGGTTGTTTGACGGGAGCCGGAACTCATGATCAAGACTAGCCAATATTCCGGCCACAATGTCATCCACATAGGTATAGTCGCGGGCGCTCGAACCATCTCCGAAAATGGGCAAGGGTTTACCGGCCTCAAGCAACGCTGTGAACTTACGGATGGCGAGGTCGGGCCGTTGGCGCGGGCCGTAGACGGTGAAGAAACGCAGACAGATTACTTGGAGTCCAAACAGATGGGCGTAGGTGTAGGCTAACATCTCGCCGGCCAGCTTGGTGGCCGCATAGGGAGAGAGTGGCCGCAGTTCCACTTGGTCTTCAGAAAAAGGCACACAGCTCGTGGCGCCATAGACCGAGCTGGACGAACCAAAGATGAACCGGCTCACGTGAAACTGGCGGCAGAGCTCTAGCAGGTTTACAGTGCCCGCCAAGTTTACTCGCTCGTACAATTTCGGCTGTCTGATAGAGGGGCGCACACCCACACACGCGGCTAAGTGAATGACTACCTCAGGGCGATGGGAGGCCATGATCTGAGATAACTGCGCTGTGTCACAGATATCGAGGGCATGAAACTCGTGGGTACCGACGCGTTCAACAGCTTCCAAATTGGCTTTCTTCCAAGTGCAGTCATAAAAAGGGTCGAGATTATCTACGATTGTCAGTTGAGCGCCCCGACGGAGCAGGGCCTCGGCAAGATGCGAGCCAATGAATCCGGCTCCTCCGGTCAGCAGCACTCTTTGTCTTTGTTTACTCATCTCGGTTCCACATCTACCTTTGTTGGGATTTTGTTGGGATCTTCAGAAATGGTAACGCACAGAAACCTGGAGCTGGCGAGCCGCGTCAGCGGTGTAGGGTTGGCCGAATGTCGGCGAGGAGATTACACCGTTGTACTTGTCAAAATTCGCATGGTTGAAAACGTTGAAAGCGTCCCAGGCAAGATCAACGAAATGGGCATGCTCCCTCTGCCTCATTACCCGCCAGCGTTTCGACAGGCGAAGATCAACGTCTGTGTAGCCAGCGGCCCGCCCGGCATTGCGCCAAAGGCCAAGCGGCCGGTCGTTAAAAACGGTATCGTGATTGTCATCGGTTCCCGTGGTGATGTTGTAGGGAAGGCCCGACCAAGCGTTAAAGATCCCGGAAACGTGAAAACCGAACGGCAGGGAATACATGACCACCATATTAAATCGATGTCTGCGGTCGGAATCGGAGCGGCCCCAGTCGCCGTGCGGGTCGTAGTTATTGGCCGGCGTATAAAGGTAGCCGCTGGTGTCGTCAAGGGTGCGCGAGAGCACATACTGGGCCATGAGGTTGACCTTATGGATGGCACCTTTGTAGGTGACGGTTAAGGCGTTGCTATGCGAGGAGCCGGAAGCCTCGAACTGATCTATGTTGACAAAATTGGGGTTGGGAGGGGTGGTGGTCCCGGGCAGGGGGGCATTGAGGTTGCGCGAACGATAGAGGTCTACGCCGCGCATGGTGGAGAACTCCAGCGTAAGATAGTTCTGGCCGCGCCCCACTTTGCGTTCAATCGCAACGCTGCCTTGCATGACATACGGGAAGCGGATGCTGGGATCGATCGTCATGATACTAGGCGGAGCCACGCTCGTCGGCGTGATGCCGAGCGGGAACGGCTGTGGAAAGGAGGGGCAGGACAAAGGGCAAGATAGAACGATCTGCTGGATGGCCGATCCATTGTAAAGAAGGCTGTCCTGCTGCATGAGATGCGGCTGCCGGTCATAGAAAATTCCAAAGCCTCCGCGGAACACGGTGTTGGCGAGCACAACGTTCGAACTTCGAGGCGAATAGGCCGCAGCGAAACGCGGAGCAAGATTCTGATAGTGGGAAACGCCCGGTTGGAACTCATAGCGCAAGCCGAACATGAGGGACAAATCAGGCCGCAAGCGCATGTCGTCCTGGAGGAAGGAATAGACTTCGTGCGCTGGGAAGTCCACCAAAGGGTTGCCGACGTTCATCTTGAACTCTGAGGGATGGGGCGGCGTGCTCTCGAAATCTGCCAAGCTCGAAAAAATGAAGGTACCGCCAAAATTTGAGCGGTCTTCGGAGGTGAAGTACCTCAATTTGACCCCCGAACCGAACCGTAAATTGTGGCGGCCATAAAAAAGTGAAGCCACGTCCTGCATGTCCCCCAGTGTTTCAATTACGTCGCTGAGGTTCTTTTGGGCGCTGCCGAAACTGGAGGCGCCCAAGATGTCTACGGCATAGCCGGCCGACAAGCTGGAGGTAGTCTGGCGCTCCTTTTTGTAGGTAAGACGTACCTGGTTTTGAAAGGTGGTGGAAGATGTTGCCGTTTCGAGAATCCTAAGTTCATTTTCGTGGTTAAAAAAATTCGTTGCTCGGTCTGGAAGATCAAACCCGCCGATGCCCTGGTTATCCAGCTTGCTGTTCTTAAATTTATAGAATAAAGACAACCGGTGAGCGGGGAGGAAGTGACTATCGACTCTGCCGAACAAAGAGGTCGTGCGCTCGGGGACCCCGACGTTCTCTACAAACGTTCCTCCCGGCGTCGTAATGTTGTTCACCACAAGCCCCGGCGGCGTGGTGGCGTCAACAACCGCACTGTTGTTAAAGACATGGTAGCGTCCCGCCACGAAAAAGGTGGTCCCCCCTTCAGAGGTAAGCGGGCCGTCTAATTGCACCTCGCCGATTGCGCGCTGCTGCACTGGCCGCTCTAGCGCCAGAGCATTGCGGGCATCTAGCGCGGAATTGCGGAACAGAGCAAGCACGTTGCCCCGGTAACGGCTGTGGACGCCGCGCCTGGTGGTAACTTCCAGCCGTCCCTTACCAGGCCGTCCGAATTCTGCGGAATACGGATTCTGATCCACGACAACGCTTTTCACGCTCGAGGTGGGCAGATCGAGGGAACTGGTCTCCACTCCATCCACAATGAGAGTCGGTCCTGTGGCGCCGGCGACCGCGGGGTTGAGAAACAAAGAAGGAACAGCCAAGGGATCCGCGTCACGCGCCGGCAGATTCGTAACTAAATGCTCGTTGAATTGAGCCTGGCTACGATTGTCCTCCGCTAAGATCATAGATTGCCCACTGACAGTGACCTTCTCGGAAACCTGCGCGATTTTGAGCTTCACGCGAACGCGCGGTATCGCTTCAGAGCCGACAGCGATGTGCTTTTCCACCGCTTCGAAACCGGGGACGTTCACGCTCAGCACGTAGTCGCCAGTAGGGACATTCAAAAATTCAAATGCACCCTCATCGTCGGTGGTCGTGGTAAGGAGCTGCCCTCCGGTCGAGGGGGTCAGATCAACATTGACATCCGGCACCGCGGTGCCGTCAGGATCTTGAACGCCTCCGTGCACCGCCCCTTTATCTTGAGGACTCCTGGCTGGCGTGGGTTTGGAGGCGGGCGGGGCGCTTTGGTGATCGGTCACGCTCTTCGGCGATGGCGATGGCTCTTGAGCGGTTGCCGTGGCGACTCCCAACGAAATCGGCACGGGCGGTGGAGGAGGCGAGACCTTCGCGGAAACAGGCAGCGGACCGGCGGCAGGGCTCGGCGCAGTTTCCCGTGGTGCTGTCGTTGGCGCCGAGGCTTCCGCTTGAGCCCCAGCTGCCGATTTCTCCGGCGCCAAAGCGGTGGTCTTCACGCTCATTTTCGGCGCGGAATTTGCGGCCGCGACCGTGTTATCGGCCGGGACGGGCGGTGGAGGAGGCGAGACCTTCGCGGAAACAGGCAGCGGACCGGCGGCAGGGCTCGGCGCAGTTTCCCGTGGTGCTGTCGTTGGCGCCGAGGCTTCCGCTTGAGCCCCAGGTGCCGATTTCTCCGGCGCCAAAGCGGTGGTCTTCACGCTCATTTTCGGCGCGGAATTTGCGGCCGCGACGGTGTTATCGGCCGGCCCGTGTATGTCGACCACCAGGCGATCGGGATCGGCAAGTTCAGAGACGGAGTAATCCTTCACCCGGGCCACGTCCAGCACTACACGCACCACGTCCGAGCGGTTCTGCGCCACGCGCACCGCCTTCAAGCAGCGGTCGGAAGGAATCCCGATCGGCTGGTGCAGGAGTTCATTGCTCAACCGGGCGTTTTCGATATCAAAGTAGATGCGATCCGGATCAGAGATACGGGCGGCCTGATATTGCACCCGGCCCCCGAGTTCGATGATCATTTGGGCGCAGTTGTCCGTGTTCGAGATGCGCACGCCGCTTACTTCCACGGTTTTCGCACCCGTTTCGGTCGCGGAATTTGCGGCCGCGGCCGGGTTATCGGCCGACCCGTGTATGTCGACTACCAGGCGATCGGGATCGGCAAGTTCAGAGACGGAGTAATCCTTCACCTGGGCCACGTCCAGCACTACACGCACTACGTCCGAGCGGTTCTGCGCCACGCGCACCGCCTTCAAGCAGCGGTCGGAAGGAATCCCGATGGGCTGGTGCAGGAGTTCATTGCTCAACCGGGCGTTTTCGATATCAAGGTAGATGCGATCCGGATCAGAGATACGGGCGGCCTGATATTGCACCCGGCCTCCGAGTTCGATGATCATTTGGGCGCAGTTGCCCGTGTTGGAGATACGCACGCGGCTCACTTCCACTTCCTGTGCCGACGGCGTTCCGCTCGCCACGGCGCGGCGGGAAGCCCCGTGCGGGGTACCCAACGCGCGCAGGTTTTGCGCGTGTTGGGGGGGAGAGCCTTGCTGTGCGCCGGCTGGCGCGCCAATCCAAAAGATGGCTGTCAGGAGGATGGGTAGGCAAAGGTATCTTGGGATCATCGTAGTTCTCCCCTCTTTTTCAGCGATGGTGGTGGCAGAAGCATGCCGAGGTATGCCGAGGCTAAATTGAAGATCGTCGAGCACGGCCCGGGCGCGTTCAACCAGCCCCGCGGTACGGGACGCCCAATCGTGCTCGAAGAGTTGGACTCGACGAACAGCACATTTGATCAACCCGATGGCTTCGTATAGACGAGCGCGCATCAACCGCTCTTTCGGCACACCGGTGGCGTAACCCGCGAAGAAACTTTCCCGCATCTTTTCCAATCCAGCCTGATGAGAGATGGCATTCCAAAACTCCCAATCGGCCAGAAGAGATCCAACATCGAGCGCCGGATCAGCCAAATGAGCAGTATCGAAATCCATCATGGTGAGCCGGTCAGGTGAGACCCAGATGTGTTCGGATTTAAGGTCACCGTGGGTGAAGGTCGGAGGCTCCTGGGGGATTCGTTCGTGGAGTTCGCGCGCGCGATCCAGCAGCGCCTCAATCGCCGAGCCCACCTCCGGAAGTAGTGGGGGAATGTGATTACTCTTCTTCGCAATCAAGCGAGTCTCAGCGGCAAAATCGTGTGGGGGCCCGAGCGGGCTGATAAGTTCCACGGGTATCTGATGCAAAGTACGAAGGGCCACTCCGAAGCGCTGTAACCACGGTGCGACCCCACCGACCTGGTGTTGCACGAAGTCACAAAGGGGCGCGCCCGCCGCGCGCGGGTAAAGAACCACTGCCTCCTCAGCCTCGTAGGCCAGTGGCCTTAAGCAGTAAGCAGGACCTCCCCGCTCTTCGAGCCATTCCGCCGCTGTGCTTGCCACGCGAAAACAGCGTGCTGCGTCTTCCCGGCGAAAGGCGCGCGCCCGGTTTTCAGCGATATAAAGCTTGGCGAATACGGTTTCGGCCCCTGAGTCAAGTGGGTCGTAACGCAGGACGTGCCCCTTGCCGGGACGATATTTGAGAGAAGTAACGCTGTATTCGCGGCTCGGGGGCCGATCGGATTCCGCAAGTCTCGTCTTCGCGAGCAGAGCGCGCACGTACTGCGGATCGGACAAGCGGACGAGTTGGCTGAATCGTGCGTCTAGCGGCGATACCGAGACGTGCATGGTCCAGTCGCGAAAATCCGTCCAGAGTTGTTGGAATGGGAACGCCACGCCACGGCGTACCGCTTCGGCTTGAATCTTGGCAAGAACGGGCGCCTCTTCGTGCGGATGTGCCTGTGCATTTGGTCCCCAACTTACAGCGATAGGGCGCGCGTAATGTCCTTTGGGGCTATCCGTGTTAACAAACGTGTTGTAATAGGCGGTGATCTTGCGACCGGGATTGAAACGCACCTCAGTCGGACGAAACGGCCCCACTGCAGCCCGGGGGGGAAGAATGGCTCTCAGACGATCCGCCAACACCTCCTGGGCGGTCGCGGAGAGCAATAGCCCTTGGACACCCTCCGCCGTGGCGCGTGCCGATAGCACGTCAGCGACGTTCATTCTTGACTTCCCTCCTGCGCAGAGCACAAAGAAAAACTAATTTTCAGCGTGCGTACTGCCGAACCCTAGTGCCCGCCGTGGCCCGGTGCTGTTTTGTTTGATCATTGCCTCGACACGATCGATGACCTTTGCCGCGTTATGCGTCCACGTGCGCCCTGAGCAGGCAGCACTGGCATTTTGGCCAAGTTCTTTACATAGCGCGGGGTTGTTTCGGAGCCGCGCGATGCAGCGGACCAAGTCCGTGAGATCACCCGGCGCAAATAGCAGGCCCGTAACTCCATCAACGACGACTTCTGCTACTTGTCCTACTCGACTTGCAATCACGGGCCGACCCGCAGCCATGTATTCGAAGAGCTTCAGCGGAGAGAAGTAGAAATTGTCCAGAGCTGGGTAAGGAGCAACAGCCACATCCATCGCGGCCACATACTGGGGTACGTCTTCATGACCGAGTGCTCCGGCGAAGGTTACTGCTTGGATTAACCCTGCGTTCTGAACTTCCTTCTCAAATTGGGAGCGCAATGGCCCGTCTCCCACAAGGAGTAAGTGGATCGAAGGATCGGCCCGGTGCAACTCCCGAAACGCGGAGAGCAGCAAGTCCACGCCGTGCCAGCGTTTGAACGTACCGACAAAGCCGATGACAAAGCGCCCCTCAAGGTTGAGACCTTGCCGCACCGGCGAGCCGTCCAAGCCCAAATGGAACAATCGCGTATTAACAGCATTGGGCAGCACATGAATACGCTCAGGTTTTACTCTTGCTGTTCGCAACTGGCTGTGCAGGGATTCGGAAACCGGGACCACCAGATGCGCCTTCCTCCAGATCATCCGTTCGACCCAACGTGCCAGCGGTGGGCAGGTTACCCCCGCCCGATAATGCTGTTGCTCGTAGGCGAAGGGCGCATTCACCTCGAGGACAAGCGGAATGGAGCATTTTCTGGCCAAGCCGAGGCCGGCCATCGCCCAGAGGCTGTAACGCTCATAAATGAAATCCGGACTCAACTGCTTCGCAGCTCGCGTTGCCGCTTTGAAGAACGTCAGATTATGCAGGACACGAACGGCATCCGGGTTGCGACGAGGAGTTCGGCCGATTGCCAGGTTGGCGGCCCGGAAGCTCTGAGCTAGCGCGCGGTTCCACGGAGAAAGAGGTGCTGACCAAATCACCGCGTGCAATTCCTCTTCGAGAGCCTGCTTGCCGTCCGGCGGTCCACAAGTCACGATGGCAACTTCATGACCGAGGTCGGCGAGAGCGCGTGCGAAGGACCGGATGTGGATGGCTGCGCCGCTCTTCCCAGCCACATCGATACCGGGATCGTTACACAGATAAAGTATTTTCATCCGCTCCCACCTGCTGGATAAGAGACAGTAGTTGTGCAGAGTTCTTTTCAATGGAGAAGCAAGTTTCAATCTTGGCCCTGGCAGCAAGGGCCAGTTGTTCTCGCAGCTGCGGCGACTCGAGTAGTCTGTTCAGCGCGTCGGCAAGCCTTGCGGGGCTGTTCGGGGGCACAAGCAGGCCCTCAACTTCGGAGCAGATCACCTCAGGAATGCCCGAAACGGGCGTGGATACGACAGGTACCCCACTCGCCATGGCCTCTAACAACACGTTGGGAATGCCGTCGCGGTCGCCGTCGGCAGCAACGACACAGGGAAGCGCAAAGAGGCAAACTCTCTGGTAAATACGACAGAGCTTTTCGTGAGGCAGGGGACCTAGGAATCTTACTTGGTGGTTCAAACCCAGCTGCCTCACCTGCGCTTCCAAGCTTTGTCGCAGTGGGCCGTCCCCAACAATCTCGACTTGAAAGCGACGACCACGCTGCCGAAGAATGTGAGCCGCTAAGATGAGGTCGCTCAGCCCCTTCTTCTCCACCAGCCTAGCGACCGACAGAATCACGGGGGGCTCTCCGTTAAGAGTTCGTGGAGAGCAGAAGTTAAACTGAGAGAGATCCAGCCCATGATAAATGCAATGGAGCTTGCCGTTGTCCGCTGACCCGATCCGAGTTGATAGATACCGCCGGTTGTATTCCGTGCAGGTGACCACGGCTTGCGCGGTTTGGGCCTCGGCCCGAAGAAGCTCGGGCGATGTTTTGACGTAAATGTCTTTGGCGTGGGCCGTAAAGCTATAGGGAATTCCGGTCAGATAATGAGCAAACATCGTGACGAGGGTTGGGTCATGCGCGAAGTGCGCGTGCAGATGAGTCAAGGATTCCCGAACGAGTATCTCTGCTAAATAAGTGGCCTGAAAGAAGCATCCAAGCACGCCCCATCGCCGGTGTCGCAAAGCTCGGAGGACGGTTTGGCAGAAGCGGACAGGCTGCCTCACAAACAGACGGACACTGGATCGTCCAGCCGCTGTAAGGTTGTGCTTAATCGAGAGACAGGTCACTTGCGCATGTACGCGGGACGCTTTGGCGTTGGGGACCTTATCTTTCGTCTCCTTGAGAGTAAAGATCTGCAAGCGGACTCCCAATCGCTCGACGCCGATCACTTCGTTCAGGATGAAAGTCTCCGACAACCGTGGCCATGCGCTCACGACATACCCCACCTTGAGCTTTCCATTTTGTTGCTTCACTTGATTGCTTCACGCAGTGGCTGCCGGGATTTGCCAATCCTCTGTGCTTCGCCGCCCAACAACTCGCCCCCGCGAGCCTGACCGTCTTATGAGGCCGGAACGACCCACTCTTAGCCTCACCTGCGCTCACTTGCTGGGTATAACCCGTTATAGCCCTGCCACATGGGTTCCGAGCGAGAACCCGGCTGAGTGTCTGTAGGCGTAAACTCGCCCCTCGAACATCTTAAGAACGCATACTCTGTTTTCAATCCGAGAAAATACTGCAAATTTCGTAAGGTAGATTCATATGGGGAAAGTATGCACATGCACGTTTCTGGACAGGTCTCGCCGTTCTCCACCGGGCTTTACAACCTTCTTGCCGCAAACAGTTGTAGCGACAGAATTTCTACGCCCCTTAGGCCTGGCCCGCGAGCCGATAACGCTAAGGGTAAAGTTGTCAGACAGTCTCAAGCCTCTTCGAAGGCACAACCGAAGAGGCACAGTTGGCCAATCTTTCCGACCCGGAAAACTCAATTCTTCGCGTCTTTTGCCTGCATTTCCGCGGGGATTATCCGGCAAAAGCCTGATTGCGTGTTACCGTACATCTAGCAAACTCTTATATGTATGCCCGCAAAAATCGCAAAAGGCGGCAGCTGACCAGCCCTAGGCAAGTCTTGGCCGAGCCATCAGGATGTTCGGGGAGTGAACGGACGGATTGACGAAGCTGCCGGTTTGGGGGAGTTGAAAAATTGAATATGAGGCAGCCATATAAGGAGGCTTTCCTGAAAGCCTTGGACAAAGCCTATCCGGGTTGGCTTGGCGACGCTCCTAGGACAGCCTTGCCGGCTTCTGAAAGGACCGAGAACCAGGCGACGAAGGCTTCGGGTGTCGACTTGACGCCAGGTGCGCCTCAGGTACCGGCGGGAACCGCACGCACAGGGCGCGAATCTCAGCAAAGGGCGCAAGGCCGGCTCCAACCGTGGATTTCGAAAATAGCAAACAGCCTAGCGAAGCTGAGCCAGCCGAACTCTATGAATCTCGAAGAAACTCTTCGTTACTTTCTGCATCTTCTTCGTCCTTACTGGCGGAGGATCTCCCTCACCCTTCTAGGCATGGTTCTGGACGCCATGCTCGGCGTGCTGCGTCCTTGGCCTCTCAAAGTGGTGGTCGATCGTGTGCTTACCCATAAACCAAGCCGCGTACCTCTGATCCACCAGTGGTTGGACGCCGCGCATTTCACGAGCATGCAAATCGTGTACGGCTGTTGCGCAGCGGTGCTCCTCATCGCGGTCATTACTGGCATAACCGCTTACTGCTATACCCGTCTTATTGGTAACATCGGCCAGCACTTTGTCTTCGACCTGCGGGGGGACCTGTTCGCCCACATGCAGCGTCTGTCCCTCCGTTTCCACGACGCCCAGAAGACGGGCGACCTCACCACCCGGTTGACATCCGACATTCAATCGATTCAAGACTTCATTACCAACGGCTTCGTCGTCTTCTGCAGCAACACGCTGTTGCTGACCGGGATGGCGGTCCTAATGTTCTGGGTCAACTGGAGGTTCGCTCTCGCGACGCTCTCGGTTACTCCGCTGATGTTCTGGCTCGTTTATCGCAACAAGATCCTCATCAAGCGCGCGACGCGCAAAGCTCGCGCCAGCACGGGACTGCTGGCCGCGCTTGCCCAGGAAACCCTGGCCTCCATTCGCATTGTACAGGGGCTGGCACAAGAGGATCAGATCGATGATCGCTTCCAGGCGCAAAGCGAAAACACCTTAGAGGCATTCCTGGAGAGCATACGCTATCAGGCGCGGATCGCGCCCGTCGTGGATTTCTTGTCGGCCATAGGGCTAACCACGGTGATGTGGTATGGCGCCAGGAGCGTCCTTACCGGCCAACTCACCACGGGCGACGTGATCCTTTTCTTTGCCTATGTGAATAACTTCTACAGCCCCATGAAGGCTATTTCGCGCTCGGCCAATACCTTCACCAAGGCCACCGTAGGCGCTGAGCGAATCGTCGAGGTTTTGCAGCATCGGAGTGAGGTCAGAGACCGCAAACGTGCTCGGCCAGCCCCGCAGTTCAAGGGCGCCATTGCGTTTCGGAATGTGTCGTTTGGGTACGAATCAGGCGTTCCCGTTCTCTCTAACATCAACCTTTCCATCGCACCGGGACAGAAACTGGCGATTGTCGGTGCCACCGGGGCGGGCAAGAGCACGCTGGTGAGCTTAATTCCTCGCTTCTATGACCCTAGCGAAGGTGCGATCGTGATCGACGGAGAAGACATTCGGAATTATTCCCTTCAGTCCCTCCGTGAGCAGATCAGTTTGGTTCTTCAGGACTCCTTGCTTCTGAGCGGCACCATCCGTGACAACATCACGTTCGGTCGGATGGACGCATCTGACCAGGAAATCTCCGCCGCGGCCAGGACGGCAAACGCAGACGAGTTTATTCGCCGGCTTCCGGATGGCTACGATACGCGCGTGGGAGAGAGGGGAACTACTTTATCCGGCGGGCAGAAACAACGAATTGCAATCGCCCGCGCCGTATTGCGCAACGCACCTATTTTGATTCTCGACGAGCCCACGAGTGGTCTGGATGCCGCCGCGGAGCGCACCGTCATCAATGCGCTTGAGCGAGCGGCGGCGGGACGTACCACCCTCATCATCGCTCACCGGCTCAGCACCGTGCGCCTGGCAGATCGCATTGTTGTGCTCGAGGGCGCTCGCATCGCCGAGGAAGGTACACACGAAGAGCTACTGGCCCGCAACGGCCGATACGCTCATCTTTATCGGCTTCAGGTCTCTCCACGCGAGGCCCTCGGCATCACGCCAGAAAACCCGGGAAGCAACCCGACGGTCAAGACGGATCCTTCTGCAATAACTGCTGAAGGAGGTTCCAGCCGCCCTAAAAAGTTGGACGAGCTATTCGGCCCCCTGTCAAATCCCTAACGAAAAACAAGAACCACAATACCCTTACGATTCTTCCGCGCACCCCAGTATGCGCGAGTTGAAAGCTACCTCGTAAGACATCAAGGCGCTGAGTTCTTGAGTTCGAGCGGGGCGGCCCCTGGTCCTATCCTAGTTGCTACCTGTACTAGAGGGCGAACAAGGTGAAGACCAATTTTTGTCCTTGTGAACAGTAGACGCTTCGGGAGAGGGAATATACCGTAGCGAGTCCAGCCAAGGTATAAGCCAGAGGCGGGCTGGCTTACCAAAGCTTCTACTCCGGTCGACTACTCTCATCATCTCAAGAAGCCGCGTGCCGGAGAACACAAAATCAAAGTAAAGAAGGTACGCTCATGAATCGTTTGGGTGTGGTTTTGTCTTTCTTTCTTCTCGGAATTGGAATTGGGATTGGGAGTGCTGGATGTGGAGTTGTCTCCGGCAGCAAGAATCCGCCTTCGGTGGCGCCCTCGATCACCGCGCAACCGACTAACGATACGGTAACGGCCGGGCAGGCGGCATCGTTCAGCGTGGTGGCCACGGGCACCGCGCCGTTGAGCTACCAGTGGCAGAAGAACGGCACGGCCATCAGCGGAGCGACTTCGGCCAGCTACACCACGGCCGCAACCACTTCCGCGGACAATGGCGCGCAGTTCGTTGTAGTGGTCAGCAACTCCGCGGGAAGCATGACCAGCAATGCAGCCATGCTCACTGTGAATGCGGCGGCGGTGGCACCCTCGATCACCACCCAGCCGGCCAACCAGACGGTGACGGTGGGGCAGGCGGCGACGTTCACGGTGGTGGCCACGGGCACCGCGCCGCTGAGCTACCAATGGCAGAAGAGCGGCACGGCCATCAGCGGAGCGACTTCGGCCAGCTACACCACGCCCGCGACTACTTCTTCAGATAACGGCGCTAAGTTCGTCGTAGTGGTCAGCGACTCCGCGGGAAGCGCGACCAGCAATGCAGCCACGCTCACCGTGAGTGCGGCAGCAGTGGCGCCCTCGATCACCACCCAACCTTCCAACCAGACGGTGACGGTGGGACAAACGGCCGCGTTCACGGTGGTGGCCACGGGCACCGCGCCGTTGAGCTATCAATGGCAGAAGAGCGGCACGGCCATCAGCGGGGCGACTTCGGCCAGCTACACTACGCCTGCGACAACCTCCGCGGACAATGGCGCGCAGTTCGTTGTAGTGGTGAGCAACCCCGTGGGAAGCGTGACCAGCAATGCAGGCACACTGACGGTGAATGCAAGTTCGACGGCGCCCTCAATCACCACCCAGCCGGCCAACCAAACAGTGACGGTGGGACAAACGGCCACATTCAAAGTAGTGGCTGCCGGCGCCGCGCCGTTGAGCTATCAATGGCAGAAGAACGGCACGGCCATCAGCGGAGCGACTTCGGCCAGCTACACTACGCCCGCGACCACCTCCGCGGACAATGGCGCGAAGTTCGTTGTAGCGGTCAGCAACGTCGCGGGGAACGTGACCAGCAATGCCGCCACGCTTACGGTGAACGCGGCGGGCACGATGCCGCAGTTCGGGCACGTCTTCATCGTTATCGGAGAAAACAGCTCCTATAGCAGCACCTATAACAGCAGCAATATGCCGTACTTGACCTCACTTGCGAATCAGTACGGGCTGTCCACCAAGTATTGGGCAGACACCCATCCTTCGATCGGCAACTATGAGGTCATGACGGCGGGACAAATCTTTACCAACAACGACAGCGCCACGCCCTCCAGTATGCCCCTCTCCGGCGACAACATTGCCTTCGAGGTACAGCAGGCCGGCAAGACCTGGAAAGACTACGTGGAGACGGGTATGGGCTGCGGCGCCGTGCACAGCGGGAACTACATTGTACGCCACGACCCGCTGCAATACTTTACGAACATTAACAAGGCGAATTTTGTTTGCATCAGCCAATTCGCCACGGACCTGGCCAACAAGGCGCTGCCGAACCTTTCCTGGCTGTCGCCGAACGGCTGCGATGACGCGCACGACTGCTCGGTCGGCACGTTCGACAACTGGCTAAAGACCGAAATCGGCCCGCTCCTGGCCAGCAGCTATTTTCAACCGGGAGGCGATGGCTTGCTGATCATCACTTGGGATGAGAACGACAAGTCGGGCAGCCCCAACTGCTCTACCACGACGGTTGGGCAAGGCTGCGGCGGTCAAATCGAAACGGTGCTGATCAGTCCGGTCGGCAAGCTGGCCTACAAGTCCACGGCCGGCGACCCCGCTAACTACAACAATACCTACGATCACGCCAGCATCCTGCGCACCATCGGTGAGGCGCTTGGACTGACGAACTTCTCCGGCCTGGGCGGAGCCGCTTCACGCGTGCCCATGGCGGACTTCTTCTAAAGCCCACTCCGTAGAGGCACGGGAAGCACGTCAGACGGGCGCTGGCATCAGCTGGCGCCCGTCTAGTGTTGTTGAAAGCTCACGCAAAGCTCCTCTAGTTTTGTACACGGGCCATTGTGTCGCGTTGCACAGCCGCGACAAAGTACGGCGGCATGAGCAACCGGATGCGTCAAGCGAATGCCGAGAAAAACGTGAGGGCTGTTAAGTTCGTCTTTTGTTCGCCTGCAAAGGGTTTCAGTAATCTCCTTGCTCTTGCTTGAAGCGTTTCTACGCGACCCTGCCAGTTAACACCGGATTGCTATTCCCTCGCCTTTCACAAACATTTGACACAGCTCTCATTAAGGACATTTCGAGGTTATCGAAGGGTTCGGGTGGGAGTTGCGGCGGGGAAGCATTGTGTGCTCAGGTTGTTCCTACCTGTGACTGTTGCCCTGCCGATGACTGCGCTGGGAAGTGCTTCACCGTTATGGGTTCAGCGTAATGCCCTTCGATGAGCGATACGGCGCGGCTAAAAAATGCGCCTTCCTGCGAAGGATCATTGCCGACGCCCATCGAGAGATTGCTACCGAGCTAAGTCGGCGCGCTGCTGGGGCCGGATACGGAGAGAGGAACAACCGGGGCCGCGTTTTGCCCAGTCCAGACAGGGGACGCGAATGAATTATTTCGAGACGGACGGCAACTCAACATGCGTGATGACCTATTCTCATGACGGATTTGGACTCGGGCATCTCCGCAGAAACACCACCATCGCTTCAGTCCTTGCTCGTCAGGTTCCCGATTCCAGCGTGTTGATGCTGATCGGGTGCCCTTCGGGAGCGGTATTCAAGCTGCCGACGGGTGTGGACTTCATCAAGCTCCCCTCCGTGATCAAACGCAACACGGGAGTCTGGCTTCCGTTACGCCTGCGCATCGGATTGGAAAAAACCAAGGCCCTGCGAGTCGCGACAATTCAAGAGGCCGTGCGCGTGTTTCACCCGCAGGTCTTGCTCGTGGACCACGTTCCCGTCGGCATCTGGGGGGAGTTGCTTCCTTCTTTGCAAATGCTGAAAAGAAGAAGCGATGCTCCCAGGATCGTCCTGGGCCTCAGAGACATCTTGGACGCCCCGGAAGTTACGCGGACCCTCTGGGAACGGGAAGGAACTTACGAAGCGATTCGCAGGTACTACGACGAAATCTTCATCTACGGCCGCAAGGAGATCTTCGACACCGGCGCCCACTATGGACTGGATGGCGAGTTCGCGCCGAAGCTGCGTTACGTCGGGTACGTCTGCGAACAGGAACCCTACAAAAGCCAAGACGAGATGCGCAACGAGCTCCAGGTAGAAAACAAATTGCTGGTCGTAACCGGAGGCGGGGGAGCAGACGCTTTTCCGATGATGCTGGAGTGCATGAAGGCTTTCAAACTGCTGGGAGCGAACTCCGAGTTGGAAGCCATCTTCATCACGGGCCCCTTGATGGAGAGCGGTCAGCGCGAACACCTCCGCGAATTGGCCAGAGGGCTAAAGGCTCGCGTGTTAGTCCACGTGGACGACCATTTGAACTACATGAATGCGGCGGATTTAGTGGTCACGATGGGGGGCTACAACTCTCTGTATCAACTCGTGCGGCTGCGCAAGAAGGGGCTGGTGATTCCGCGACCGGGTCCCAGCGCCGAGCAACAAACGCGCGCGCGGCTATTCTCTCAACGAGGTCTCGTCGATGCCATATTTCCAGGAGAACTCTCTCCCACGAGGTTGGCCGACAAACTCATGGGCGACTTGGAGCGGACCGACTATCCAATTTATGATCCAGAGATGGACACCGACGGAAGCCGGAAAGCTTCCGACCGGCTGGCCGAGCACCTCACCGCAGCCCGCATCTCGTCCCCAGCTTGCTACATCTTGAAACAATCCGACACGTGGCACGGAACAGCCGATGCTTCGCTTGATAGAACGCTTCGAAGCGGAGAATGACGTGAAGTTCCTAACGGAGATCGTTACGTGCGCCATCTCCACCGACGGAAGTCTGCTCCTGATTCCTTTCTAAATGCAAAAAGAGCTCCAAATGGGGCTCGATAGAGCATATCCAAACGCAAATCTTCAACGTGCCCCCCTGGAAAGCAAGGCACAGTGCAGGTCGCCCCAAAACCGATCGGGCGTGGCGTGAACTGAGGTGATTGATTTTATGGAGCGGCCTATCGGAACGACATCTGAACCTTGACAAGGTTGACAGAACAATTCAAAACCAAAAACGCTGGAAATGGCGGAATTTGAAAGCGATTCAAGGAACCGCAAATGCGAGATCCGCTGAACTCGAGCCTGCGCGGTCTTTTCACTAAACCACCCTTGCATGCACGATTTCCGGCAGTTTGTTCTCAATTTTTCGTCGGATAGAGAACGAGGAGATTTTGGGGTTTGTCAGGTGAGGGGCCTGTGTTTGAATGCGCGTCCACCTGAAGAGTAGTCGGCCACAATTTGCCCGTCACCAAAGAGCTTGTACTTGTAAGTGGTGAGGCCTTCCAAACCCACGGGGCCGCGTGCGTGGAGCTTGCTGGTGCTTATGCCAAGCTCGGCTCCTAGCCCATATCGGAACCCGTCGGCGAACCGCGTTGAGGCGTTGTGATAGACGCCCGCCGCATCGACATCATCCATGAATCTCTTTGCGGCTTCATGATCTTCTGTAACGATCGTTTCCGTGTGACCGGAACCATACCGTTGAATGTGCCCTATGGCGTCATCAAGGTCGGCAACGATCTTGACCGACAGAATCAAATCCGCATATTCCGTTGCCCAGTCATCCTCGCTTGCGGGGAGAATGTCCGGTTTCGACACCAGGGCAACGCTTCTCGAACAGCCACGTACCTCCACTCCGGCGTCCCTCAATTTCGAGAACACTCGTGGCAAGAACTCGCTAGCAATGTCCTGGTGGATAAGCAGCGTTTCCGCTGCATTACAGGCCGCAGGGTATTGAACTTTGGAGTCGAGAGTGATTCTCAGGGCTTTCTCGATGTTAGCGTTGCGGTCCACATAAACGTGACAGATTCCTTCGCCATGTCCCAGGACCGGGATGCGAGTGTTCTGAGCCACAAATCGGACCAACTCGCGGCTCCCTCTTGGAATAATGAGGTCCACCTCACCCTCCAATGTTAACAGCTCCTTTACGTCGGCACGGGTCTGAAGCAGGTGAATCGAATCCACAGGAGCAGAAGTAAACGCGGCAAGACACTCGCGCCAGGTCGCAACTAGGGCTTGATTGGTGTGCGCCGCTTCTCTCCCGCCCTTGAGAAGGACAGAGTTGCCTGACTTCAGGGCTAGTGCAGCTACCTGCGGCACTACGTCGGGCCGGGATTCAAAAACAATTCCAATAACCCCCAGCGGACACGACTCCTTGCAAAGCACCAGCCCATTATCGAGCTCCGTCACGGCTAAGCGGCGGCCAAGTGGATCGGGCAATCTAGCCACATCGCGAACACGTGTTGCCATTTCGAAGATCCCATTCTTGGTTACTTGAAGGCGCGCAAACATTGCAGATGACATCACTCCGGCTGCGACAGCAGCCTCGGCAACGCGGCGATCGTTCTCATTCGCTTCTAGGATCTCCCTTGCGTTGTCTTCAATGCCCTTGGCGACAGCGATCAATGCCGCGCTTCGAGCCTGATTCGGGAGTTTAGCGAGCGCCCGGGAGGCTGCTCGTGCCCGGCCGGCCAGCTCAGCGGCAGCCAATTGTGGGCGTTGTTGGGAAACGTAGGTCATGATCCCTGCAACAAAACAATGTTATCGCGTCTGATGAGAACACGCGACGCCCGCCGTCCCTTGGCCGATCGAGGATTTTCCTTTGCAACTCCATCTTCGACATCGTGGCTCGCGCAATCAGCGATGCCGCGCGCGAACTCATTCCCGTTGCGATCGACAACGCTGACAACATCCATCGGGGAGAATGGTCTGTCGATCCGGACAACGCCTGAAACAAGCAAGCTCGCTTTTCCCTGTGTGATTGCCCGTTGCGCTCCTTGATCCACGACTGCTCGCCCCCGCACCTCGGCAGCGTAAGCAATCCACCTCCGTTTTCCTCTGATCCGTTTGGCAGGCAAAAATGCGGTCCCGACTTGATCTCCGGCAAAGACCCGGTCGAGAATATTCGGGCTTTGTCCGTTCGCAATCACGGCAGTTCCACCGCAGTTCATTGCGATTTCCGCCGCTTCGAGCTTTGTTATCATCCCTCCGCGGCCGCTTGGGGACGGGCCAGCCGCCAGGTTTTTCAGCTCCGCTGTGACTTCCTCAATGAGCGGGATGACTTCGGACAATGCTCTCTTATTAGACGTTCCGCCCGTTTCCGAAACACTTCTCGCCAACAAGCCATCCACATTCGTCAACAGGACGAGCGCGTCGGCTTCCAATCCGCTCATCACCAATGCAGCTAGCCGATCGTTATCGCTGAAGGGCACGTTTCTTGTCCTCGAGGCGACAGATTCGAGCTCTCTCGTAGAGACCGTATCGTTTTCATTGACGATCGGCAGGACTTTGAGTCCCAGCAGCCTTTCGATGGTTCGCCGGAGATTCGTGTATCGTCCCCAATTGGTAAAGTCCTCCTCCGTAAGCAATACTTGAGCGACTCTGACGCCCCAAGCAGCAAACAGATTCTTGTAAGCTTCCATCAACAAGCTCTGACCAACAGCGGCGCACGCCTGCTTCGTCACCATATCGTGGAGCCGCGAATGGTGAAGCCCTAGCAAATTTCTGCCCAGCCCAATCGCTCCCGAGGAAACGAGCACTACTTGCCGACCGTCAGCCATCAATCGGGCCGTGGAACCAACGATTGGTTCGACACGCTCGTTGCACAGTTCGCCTTGTGGGCCGGTTACGGTTGATGTGCCGACCTTAACGACAAGTCGCCGCGCTACTCGCAGCCGCCCTTGCCGCTCGTCCTCAGGCCTCTTATTTGGTTCTTTCACTCCCATTCCGATAGGCGATATGAGTGATTAGGTACCCGCAATGTTGTTGTCTTTGGCCTCTTCAATAGACTACGCGAACGTTTTGTTTTATTGAAGATTTACACAAATTAAGTTTGAACCTGCCCCGCGCTCTGACCGTCCTACGCGTAGCCTACAGGCGACCGCTCGTCCTTTGTAAAATCACTGCGTAGTAAGTGAACGGTCCCGCGGTGATCCTGGCTGCAAGCCAGAATAATCTCCCGATTCAGCTCAAATTCCCGATAACCTCGTTTCTGGACAGCTTCCAAGGATCCGCCTCGCAGCTACCGACGTTTCGTGCCGTTCTTCAAGGCACTGCCCGGCGAGGCAAACGGAAGCGGACCGAGCAATCGGGTCTTCTCGTATACACTTGGGTCGCACTTCTAGAATCCACCGTTCTAGCGGTAGATTGGCCAGTACTGGCTCCGCGCTGTTGCGGCCATGCTTCTTTCGGGACGGATTGCGCCCAAGACTGACGGCTTCCGCAACATGACAGAAGTGAACCGGATCTGCAAGGAAGCAAACTTCGACCAATACTTACTCGAAGCGACGAGCCGATTTCTGGTTGCTGCGGAAATCATCCGGCCGAACGAGCAAGAATCCAGCTACGAGCCCGGTAAGTCCAGCGATGCTTATTGGAACCACGAGTTCGAGCGTTTGCGGGAAGCAGCACGCCACGGCTTTTTCGAATTGGTCCAGCGGTTCGCCCCCTTTCGCGTGTCGCGGACCAGCTTCGCCTCCCATTCAGGGTTGGACGGCCTTGTGGCTTTGTTTGCGGCAGCGTTTGAAGGGCGATCCCGGAAGGGAAAGCCGGCCGCGTTGTCCATGGGTTCGGCAAGCTGCCCTCTTCGGACTTCATCGATCTTGGCAAGCAGCTCGACTTCGAGGATCTCGAGTTCAACGCCGGAAGCTGGGACGCGTGGCTCGATGAGCCGGGGCAGAAGGCCCTGCTTTCCGCGCTTTATGATTCCGGTTGGGCCTATACGGCGTCCGCCCAAGGCTGCAGCCGTATAATAGCAAAGCTACCGAATCGGTAATTTTAATAAACTGTTCTTCCTTGCATGTTGAGCTTCGTGTGCTCGTAATACAAGAATGCCTAGGCTGACCGGCCTCGCCCGGCGGCCCGATTCCTCCTGCTGGGAAGTGCTTCTCCCGAGCTCGTTCGGGTGAGCTCCGAGTCGCTCGCCGGAAGAGTTGCCTTCGTGGATATGAGCGGTTTTGGGCTGCACGAAGTCGGCGCGAAGGCAATGCGCAGGCTGTGGCTTAGGGGCGGATTCCCTCGTTCCTTTCTCGCGCGCAGCGAGAAGGAAAGCGCCGCCTGGCGCCGCGACTTCATCCGCACGTTCCTCGAACGCGACCTGCGTACTTTTGGCATTGATGTTTCGCCGCGTGCGCTGCGCCGCCTGTGGACGATGCTGGCTCATTATCATGGGCAAGCGTGGAACGCCTCGGAGATCGGGCGTTCTCTGGGCGAGGCGCACACCACGATCCGGCGGCACGCAGACGTTCTGGTCGGGGCGTTGGTGGTTCGCGAACTGCGGCCGTGGTTCGAGAACCTGGGGAAGCGTGAAATCAAATCGCCCAAGCTCTACGTTCGGGATTCAGGCGTACTTCACTCGCTCCTGGGCACGGAATCCTTTGATGCCCTCGAATCACATCCCAAGCTTGGCGCTTCCTGGGAAGGATTTGTGATCGAGCAGATTCTGAGTCTGACCGGAATCCGCGACGGATACTATTGGGGCACCCAGGCCGGAGCGGAACTCGACTTGCTCTTAACCGTGAAGGGCAAGCGCGTCGGCTTCGAAGTCAAATATGCCGACGCGCCACGGATGACACGTTCGATGCGCATCGCGCTCGATGATCTCGAACTCTCGCCCCTCTATGTCGTGTATCCGGGGCGAGACCCTAGGTCTGGCCGATCTGCTGGCGGAGATCGGATCGGTGCGTAAGGCACGGCGTGAAAGATCAGGTGGAAACCTTCTCTGAAGCACCGAAACAGGACAGCCCGATTCCGCTGCTCTCGATCAAGAGGGGCCGGGACAGATCCGGCCTCTCGGTGTGCCCAGGGACGTACTGGATCACAGCCACGACCCTCATCACCGGCGCAGCTGTGGGCACTTCAACCGCCTCACTGACGATACCCGGTCATCAGTATCGGAAGGGCCGACAGTTGCCCTTCCGCCTCGCAATACAGAAAAGTTCGAAAATCGTCTCTCAGGGCGCGCCACTTTCATTCCCCTTTGCATTCTGGCGATAGCCTCATATCTGTTTAGAACTCGATTGCTCAACACCTTCTCATTCAACCTGCTAGAGGAATCCGATGCATGAGTGAGCAGAAGCAAAGCGCCTGGGAGAGTCGCGGAGGCGCCTTTACGCAGTTTGTCGTGGGGGCACTCCTCTCCTGTACGATGTCCCTTGTTTGGCCCAAGCCTCATCCCATCAGTCCTTGACCCCGGACCGGGGAACGTACCAGGGATTGTCGGTTGGTTGTTCAGGCTGTCCCATTTGCTCGGGAATTACTACTTACAGCTGGCGACATTTATCGTCTTCGTTTGCCTCGCGGTGTTCAGACGGCGGGGTGCGTGGACTTATGCGTTCTTGTCGGGCTGGGTTTTCTCGGAGCTAGCTACCTTTCACTGGCTAAGGTAGTTCGAGATTTCACCCTGCGGCAACGCTGCCACAAAATCGACGAGAAAGGTTCTAAAATCGTCCCCTTGGGCGCGCGTCGCTGGCTCACCTCCTTCGGGGGTTTGTACGGTTGACTGGACTCCATCCGATGTGACACAATGAGTCACATGAAGACCATTACTATCCGCGAGCTTCACCAGGAAACAGGGCGGTGGGTCCGGCAGGCGTCAGCGGGAGAGGTGTATGTCACCGAACGGGGGCGCCTGGTCGCCAAGATTGTGCCGGCGTCGCCCCTGCCCACCAAGCCGTTCTTCGCCAATCCTCGCTTTACGCGGGACTATCTGGCCCACCGCAAATCCCTGCGCGGTGGATCAGATTCGACGGAAATCATCAGCCAAGACCGCGACCGTGAGGTGCTGTGATCTATTTCGATACCAGCTATCTGGTCCGCCTCTATTATCAAGAACCCGGTGCGGATGCGGTTCGCGGCCTTGCGGCAACGGACCATGTGGCCTGTGCGGGCCACGGGCAGGCGGAAATGATGGCCGCCTTCCATCGGAAGCTGCGCGAAGGGGCCATCCGGCCAACGGCGTATGCCGCCTTAGTGAACCAAGTTGCGGTGCATATCAAGGCGGGAGCTTTCCAGTGGCTGGCGCAGGATGGGGAGATCCTCTCCCGCGTCAGGCGCGTCTATCAGAATCTGCCAGCCTCGGTGTTTCTGCGCGCGGCCGATGCCATTCACTTGGCTACGGCTGCCGAGGCGGGCTTCCGCATGATCTATTCCAATGACGCGCATCTGCTGGCGGCGGCAAAACATTTCGGCATCGCGGGAAAGAACGTGATCCCCTAGAACCTCTCCCTTGGGTCGCCCGGTAACAAAGCCCTTGCAGAACGAGGGTTTTGCAAGAAGCTGTATTTGCAGCTGTTCACGCCCAAATAGGTCGTTGAATACTCACGTTCCGTCTTCGATCTCTCGCTTGACACCACCGCGACGGTCGCCACTTGACTCCACGAAAAAACTCTCGGGCACCCGTATTTTCTTCCTTTCGTCTGCAAGCAATTATCTGGCATGACAAGCGAGATTCAGCCGGACAGGCTCGAACCAAGCTGGCCCGCGATACTCGGTCAGTTAGGTCGCGAAAAGTTCCGGCTGGACGTGTCGCAGCTAAGCGCCAAGGAATTCGATCTCATCCACCAATGCAGGGCAGGCTGCCGACGCCAGGTCGAAAAGGACCTTGCGATGAGCGGACCGATTAGGCCATGGATCGTGGAAGTGTGTGAACGCGGCCTAAGATGCCGTGAGGCTTCCCAGAAGCCTGTACCTATAGACGGCGCACTGCTTGATGGTCTGCGAGATTGGAGCACGCAAGCACCGTACCGACAGCCGGGTGATTGGGTGTTTGCCAGCCCCGTCATGGATGGCAAGCAACCGTATTGGCAGAAACAATGCTGAAGTGCTACGTTCATCCCGCCGCGAAGCGCGTAGGCATCACCAAGGTTCTCGGATGGCATTCCTTCCGTAGAACGTTTGCAACGCTTCTAAGAGGCGGCGCTGAAGACTTGAAGACAGTCCAAGAACTGATGGGGCACGCACAGTCTCTAACCCCGGCCAAGCCAGCCGCCCATCGAAAGTTGGTTGAATTGATTCGGCCAGCAGCAGAGACAGCAAATGGTCCTTTGTAGTCCCACGCCGAAAACCAGTCGCTGTAAGTGATTGATTTTATGGAGCGGCCTATCGGAATCGAACCGACACCTGAACCTTGGCAAGGTTCCGTACTACCACTATACTAAGGCCGCTTAAGTGCCTTCCTCTTTATAACATGCCGGATAAGCAGCTACAAGAGCGCGCCCGCCCAGACCGCCCAGAGAGCCAATGCGGCAGGGCACGGGACGGAGAGAAATCAAGAGACCTGAGTAACGCGAGCTGTTTTCACCACCGGTGAGCGACGCTGGCGCTCGGCGAAGCGCGTGGCCTTGTCCTTGTCCGTATACACGCGACCGAACTTCTCCCCATCGGCGTAGTAAACACTTACCAGCCAATGATGGTGTTTACGGCGACGGTCCCGGCCAAATACGTCCTTATCTTTCGAATCTTTCGAAGCATCTTTTGTCACTGTGAGCATCCCTCTCTTTGAAGGATCAGTACGGCACTATCGCAAGGAAGCGCGCGCTGCGCAAGTACCAATAGCAATACTAACACGCCACCTATTACACCAAAAAATAGGCTGAGGGGAAACCTCAGATGTCCATGAACGAGTAAATAAAGAGGACTCTCCGGGCGAGGCTGCACATTTCTAGCGTGTTTCGATGAGCTCCGGGCAGTCTGCGCGCCAGGTTGCGAGAAGCCGGCAGTAGCTGGCCCTTGGCAGCGAAAAAGGGCTTTTCGTGGATTCGGCAAACCGTGACGACAGGCCAATTTGTCTACAAACGGCGCACAAATTGTTGCAACCCATGAAACATTTTTGGGTTTCTTTCGTCTGTATAGGTGAGGAGAAGATAAGCTGGAATGTGGCGGAGTAAAACCATGACGATGCCCATCACAAAACAACCGCCCCTGTTGGAAGATTTGCGAAACCATTCGCAGGAGCAGGTTGCGGAATTGCGCCAGCTTTTGACCGTGGGAGCTCGGTCGAGACCCGATCCGCGCCGGCCAGGTTTCTATGAAGTAGAAGGCCGCGGCTACACGTACTACGTGTTCAAGTATCCGTCCGGCACAAAAGTGCTCCTGATCGCTGTGTGGGAACGCGACCCGGTCGCAGAAATGGTGGCGTGCTCCTGCCCAGCAGCTTGATTTTCCTGGTTCCCTTGAGCGAGAAATAGAAAGCGCCCCGGCTTCAACTGGGGCGCTTTTTCAGTCTTCGTCGAGGCTCAAAGCTGCGGAGTTAATGCAATAGCGCAAGCCCGTGGGCTGGGGGCCATCGTCAAACACGTGCCCAAGATGAGCATCGCAGCGGCTGCATTTCACCTCGATGCGGCGTATCCCGTGGCTGGTGTCGGATTCCTCCTCGATGGCGCCTTCGCCGGCAGGAGCAAAAAAACTCGGCCAGCCTGAGCCCGAGTGATATTTCGTCTCCGAACGAAACAGCGGTTGGCCGCAGCAGACGCATTTGTACGTCCCGGGCGTTTCCGTATCTTCGTATTCCCCCGTGAAAGGGGGCTCAGTTCCCTTTTGCCGGGTCACATAATACTGATTCGGCGTAAGCTGTTTTTTCCAGGCCTGCTCGTCTTTTTTAACCTTTTTAACGTTGTCTGCCATGTCGATTTACCTTCCCCATTACTTTCCGTCCCATGTTAGCAGGAGGCGATTCCGGGCGAAAACCGCGCAATGCGTCCGTAAAATCATGCGCGCTGCACGCGCTGCAGGTGCTGATTGACACGCGCATGGATTTGCTTTATTTTTGAGCTTGCAATGGACCTCATGCACACAAGCCGGGCGCGTCGACACCATCATCACGGCCAAAGGCCGCGCCCGCTGAGGTGTGCATAGCAATCCGCTAAACAAAGCACTCTTCGGCCCGCCGGCACGACCAAGCCTGGCGGGTTTTTTGTTTTTGAACCGCGAAATTCGGAGGCAAAGGAAATGAACATCGACTTTCAGAAAGGCGGCGGGCTGGTGCCAGCCATTATTCAAGACGAACGAAGCGGCGACGTCCTGATGCTTGGCTTCATGAACGCGGACTCGCTGAAGGAGACGCAGCGCTCCGGCGCAGTGGTGTTCTTTAGCCGCTCCCGAAACAAACTTTGGAAGAAAGGCGAATCCAGCGGACACGTTCTGCGCGTCCGCGAAATTCGCGTGGATTGCGACGCGGACGCTTTGCTGGTGCGCGTCGAAGCTGTCGGGCCAGGCGTCTGTCACGAAGGCTATCGAAGCTGCTTCTTTCGTGCCGTCGAACCCGGCGGAGATATGAGGGTCATTGCGGAACGCACGTATTCGCCGGAAGAAGTTTATGGATCGGAGAAGCGCCAATGAGCCTGTTGAAGCTCGGAATACCGAAAGGCAGTTTGCAAGAAGCAACGCTGGATCTTTTTGCGCGAGCAGGCTGGAAAATCACGCTGAGTTCGCGGAGTTACGTACCCGCGATTGATGACCCAGAAATCGAATGTTTAATGGTACGTGCCCAGGAAATGGCGCGCTACGTGGAGTCAGGCACGTTGGACGCCGGAATCACCGGGCACGATTGGGTGGTGGAGACCGAGGCAGCTGTCGAGGAGCTTTCTGAGTTGGTTTATGCCAAGCAGCGACTGGCGCGAGTGCGCTGGGTGCTGGCCGTTCCGGAGGATTCACCGGTTCGCGGGCCACGGGACTTGGAAGGCAAAGTGATTGCCACCGAGGTCGTGCAAATCACAAAGAAATACCTGGCGGAGCACGGCGTAAAGGCACGCGTGGAGTTTTCGTGGGGCGCGACGGAAGTAAAAGTGCCGCAACTTGCGGACGCCATTGTAGAAGTGACGGAGACGGGCTCGTCGCTGCGCGCCAATCGCCTGCGCGTCGTGGATACAGTTCTCGAATCCGCGACGGTCTTCATCATGAATCATCCTGCTTCCGCAGACTGCTGGAAGCGTGAAAAAGCGGAAAACCTGATCTTAATGCTGCAAGGCGCCATCGCTGCCACAAGCAAAGTCGGGCTGCTCCTCAACGTACATCGCGACGATCTGCCTGGAGTGCTCGGCGTGCTTCCTGCGCTCAAAAAGCCGACGATTTCTGCGTTGAGCGATCCGGAATGGGTGGCCGTCAACACCATCATCGAAGAAGCCGTGGTGCGGCAGATTCTGCCAAGACTGAAAGCGGCCAAAGCCCAGGGGATTGTCGAATATCCCTTGAACAAAATCGTGCTGTGATGCGAATCCTGAAGCTCACACCCCAGACCGAAAAGTTGTTGCTGGCGCGCCGCGAGCAGCAAGACGCCGAAGCCCAGGCGACTGCCACAGAAATTGTCGCGGACGTGCGCAAGCGTGGCGATGCCGCACTTTTTGCTTACACGAAGAAATTCGATCACACAGATCTGGGTAAGACCGGAGTTTGGATCACACCACAGGAGATCCGAGCAGCTCACATAGCGACCAGCACAAAGTTTCGGAAAGCTATCGAAAAAGCCGCGGAGAATGTTCGACGCATTGCCGAAAAGCAACTTCCGCGGCCCTGGACCGTCGAGACGACACGCGGAGTGAAGATTCGCCAAGTGGTCCGGCCTATCGCGTCCATCGGTTGTTACATCCCCGGAGGCCGATTCTCGCTCGTTTCGACGCTGATTATGACAATTGTTCCGGCGAAAGTTGCTGGCGTGCCGAAAATCATCGCCGTTTGTCCCAAACCGAATCCTGAGTTACTGGCGGCTGCAAGAATTCTCGGCGTGGAGCGAATCGCACGGATCGGCGGGGCACAAGTCATCGCCGCGTTGGCTTATGGCACCAAGAGTGTGCCGCGCGTGGACAAGATTTTTGGGCCGGGAAACAAATACGTCACCGCCGCCAAGCAACTTGTAAGCAACGACTGCGCGATCGATTTGCCCGCGGGACCTACGGAAGCCATCGTCTTTGCGGAGCACGGCAATGCGCGATGGATCGCTGCCGACTTGCTGGCTCAAGCGGAACACGCAAAAGACGCCGCAAGTTTCTTCGTCACGACTTCCCAAAACCTGGCTTGCGAAGTTCAACAAGAGGTTCGCAAACAGCTCGCGGGGCTATCCCGCAACATGGCTCTCTGTTCCACGCAAAACTCAGGCGCGATCCTTGTCTCAGAATCGGTTGATCAGGCTTGCGAATTCATCAACCGATTTGCCCCTGAACATCTCAGCCTTCCGGAAAACGGCGAGAAAGTTCTCCCGAAGATTCGCGCGGCCGGGACTGTATTTCTTGGCCCATGGGGAGCGCAGCCGCTGGGCGATTATGCCACGGGAAGCAATCACGTTTTGCCGACCGGCGGCTGGGCGCGGCGGCGCGGCGGACTTTCCACCGCTGACTTTGTAAAATGCATCAGCGTGCAAACGATCACTAACAAAGGATTCCTTTGTCTCGCAGAAACTGTGGAAACTCTGGCGGAATCGGAGGGCCTGATGGCCCATCGCAACGCCGTGGGAGTCCGCCGATGAAAGTACAGTTGCCCGTGCGCCAGGCAATTTTGAATCGCCGCACGTACGAGGCTCCCGGAGAAGGGCGCTCCGGCAAAGTGCGCCTCGACTTCAATGAAAACACTTCCGGGTGCTCGCCCGCGGTTCGGCGTGCCCTGGCCAGGCTCACGGCCAAACAGTTGGCCATGTATCCCGAGTATCAGAAGCCGACAAATCGGCTGGCGCGTCATTTCGGGGTCCGCCCGGAGGAGCTGCTGCTCACCAATGGCGGCGACGACGCGCTGCGCGTTTTCTTCGATACCTTCGTCGAGCCGGACACCAGTATCCTGATCTGCGAGCCGACGTTTCCCATGTACCGCTATTGGGCAGAGATTGCCGGAGCCCGAGTTTGTGCGGTTCGCTGCGGCGCGAACATGGAATTTCCAGTCGATGATGTTCTTGCGGAGCTGCGCAAGAATCCTCGTGTTCTGTTTATTGCGAACCCGAACAATCCAACTGGCACGTTGATATGCGAAAAAGAGCTGCGGCGCATTCTGCAAGCCGCAACGGGCACGGTCGTGGTGATGGATGAAGCTTACGCGGAGTTCTCCGATTTCACGGCGCTTCCGTGGATTCACAAATATCCGCAACTGTTTGTCGCGCGAACGTTCTCTAAAGTTGCGGGACTTGCGTCACTGCGGCTCGGCGCAGTGCTTGCGTGTGCAGACTCACTCGCACTGGTGCGCCGTGCCATGCCGCCCTATCCCGTCAATCTGGCTGCGCTCATCGCTGCCCAAGCAGCCGCGGATGATCCTGCGACGATGCGCGCGTATGTGGCCGCGGTAAAACGCCTGCGTGTATGGGTGGCCAAGGAATTGTGTGGGCTGGGGCTCACGACTTACGCGAGCGCAGGAAATTTTCTTTTGGCGGATTTTGGGCCCGCTGGACCAGCGCTGTTTCGCAAGCTGGAACGACAAGGCATTTTGGTACGTGACCGGAGCAAGGACATGGGGAGCGGCTTCGTGCGCATCACCATTGGGACTGCCGCTGAAATGCAGCGGCTACTCAAGGCGATACGCAAGGAGTGGAAGCCGCAGGCGAAAAACGGCGCCACTCCTGAATGAACGGAACATGACTCGCATGGCGACAATTCACCGAAAAACCAACGAGACAGACATCCGGCTGAAGCTTTATCTCGATGGACGTGGCAAGGCGCAAATCGCCACCGGAATCCGCTTCTTTGACCACATGCTGGATTTGGTTGCTCGCCACGGAGCTTTCGATCTAGAGATAAGCGCTCGCGGCGACCTGGACGTCGATCAGCATCATACTGTCGAGGATGTCGGAATTACGCTTGGCGAGGCGGTACAGAAGGCGCTTGGCTCGAAGCGCGGCATCTTGCGCGCCGGCTATTTCCTCATGCCCATGGACGAAACGCTTGCCGCCGCTGCCGTGGACCTGAGTGGGCGTCCCTGCTGCGTTGTGACCGCGAAGATTGCTGCGGAGCGCGTTGGCGACTTTCAAGTGGAGCTGATGGAGGATTTTTTTCAGGGTTTCGCGCAAGCCGCGAGGGCTAACGTGCACTTGCGCGTTTTGTACGGGCGCTCCTCACACCATCAGGTGGAGGCTGCGTTCAAGGCGTTCGCGCGAGCGTTGCGCTTCGCTGTTTCGAAAGACAAGCGCCTGCGAAGAGTTTTGCCCAGCACGAAAGGGCTGTTATGAGAGTCACGATTATCGACTATGGCGCGGGAAATGTGCCTTCTGTCGAGCGCGCGTTGCAGCGGCTCGGCGCAGAATCGCAACGAACTGGTTCGCCGGAGCAGATTTCGAAAGCCGAAGCCTTGCTGCTACCGGGCGTGGGACACTATGCCACACTGGTTCGCGCGCTCGATGAACAAAAGATGCGCGCACCCTTGATCGATGCCATCACACGCGGCGTGCCTTTTCTCGGTATCTGTCTGGGGTTGCAGGTGCTTTTCGAGTCGAGTGCGGAGGCACCCCCATTGCGCGGCTTCAACCTTCTTCCGGGGAAAGTGTGTGCTTTGCCATCTAATGTAAAACTGCCGCACATGGGATGGAATCAGATTGCTTTAAATCGTAAATCGCAGTTGCTCGAGGGCATCGATTCGAGCGCTTACTTTTATTTTGCGCATTCCTATGCCGCGCCCGAGTCGAATGGCTCCACCACCGCCACTTGTTTTCATGGGACTAACTTTGCAGCTGTCGTGGAAAATCACAACATCTGCGGCGTGCAATTTCATCCCGAAAAGAGCGGAGACGCTGGCTCTCGCCTACTCCGAAACTTTCTCAGGTTGGCGGCATGAGTCTTGCGCATCGCATCATTCCCTGCCTCGACACGGACGGAGGACGCGTCGTGAAGGGCGTGAACTTTGTCGGCTTGCGGGATGCGGGTGATCCTGTGGCTTTGGCTGCCCGCTACAACGACGAAGGTGCGGATGAACTCGTGGTACTCGATATCGCCGCTTCGCGTGATCGCCGCCCCACGTTTCTAGAGACCATTCGGCGCGTCGCCGCGGAGCTTTCCATCCCACTCACCGCGGGCGGCGGCATCCGAACGCTCGAAGACGGCCGTGCCGTTGTGCGGGCCGGCGCAGACAAAGTCACGGTGAACACGGCAGCGGCAGCGCGGCCCGAATTGATTTCCGAGCTCTCGCGCGAATTTGGCGCGCAAGCCGTGGTTTTGGCCATTGACGCAAAGCGAAATGGCCATCACTGGGATGTCATGATTCGCGGCGGCCGTGAATCCGCCTCTCGGGACGCTATTGAATGGGCGAAGAACGGCGTTCGATTGGGCGCCGGAGAAATTCTCCTCACTTCTGTTGACCGCGACGGGACGCAGATGGGCTTTGATACGAAGCTAACCGCCGCAATCTCCAAAGCCGTATCTGTTCCCGTCATCGCTTCTGGGGGCGCCAAGCTACCGGAACATTTTGTTGAGATTTTCAAGGAAGGAGCAGCGGATGCAGCGCTGGCCGCTTCCATCTTTCATGATGGCGTGCAACCCATTCGCGCGCTCAAGGAGTTTCTCGCCGCCAATGGGGTTGAGGCTCGCTGGCCGTGCTGATTCCCTGCATTGATCTGCAGGACGGGCAAGCCGTTCAATTGGTGCACGGTCGAACGCGCGAACTTGCCGTCGCCGACGTTTTTGGCTTGCTGCAGAAATTCAAGAAGTATCCGTGGCTCCACGTCATCGACCTTGATGCGGCCATGGGCAAAGGATCGAACGACGAACTCGTTCGCGAGCTTTGCGCGCAGGCAGAAACAAAATTCAAAATGAAAGTTCGCGTGGGCGGCGGGATTCGCACAATTCTTCGCGCAGCACAAATTGCCTCATGGGGAGCAAATCAGATTGTTGTCGGAAGCGCAGCGTTCCGCGATGGAAAAATCAATGTCCGCTTTTTGCGGCGACTCACTAGACAAGTGAATCGTAAACGCATTGTCATCGCATTGGATACCTTGCAAGGAAGAATCACGATCCATGGCTGGCGCAAGCAGATCGCGCTACAACCAGAAAGAGTGATGCCGCAACTCGAGCCCTTTTGTGCGGGCTTTTTATGCACTGATGTGGACCGCGAGGGCACCATGACCGGCGCAAATCTACAATGGTTCCGAAAACTCCGCGCTGCAACCGATCATCCCATTATCGCTGCCGGTGGCATTCGAACGCGGCGCGAGATCGCCACGCTCGAAAAAATGGGCATGGATGCCGCGGTTGGCATGGCTTTGTACAAAAACTGCCTTCGTTGATTTTCGCCTCGCAGCTAAGGGTTGAAATACATGCCGGCACCCTCAACGCAGATACGCATCCGTGATGTATTGCTGCAGCATGCGCTGCGTGTTGAAGAATGAGCCGTTGATCGCGATGGTGTGCTGCATCACTTCGAGGAACTTGTGGCGCTCGCCATAGTACAAAGGAAGGATGACGCTCTCGAGTTTCGAATAAAGCGAGTCGGCCTCCGTTTGGTTGTCGGTCGCGGCGGCGTTGCCGGAGCCCCGGCGCGTGTCTCCAATGGACCAGCCGGTCACTCCCTCGATGTGGCCCTCGACCCACCAGCCATCCAAGATGCTCAAGCTGGGAACGCCGTTGAGCGCCGCCTTCATGCCGCTGGTGCCGGAAGCCTCCAGAGGAAACTGCGGCGTGTTGAGCCACAGATCCACACCGGAAGTCATTTTCCCACCCAATTCGAGGTTGTAATCATCCAGAAACACAACGGGAACATTTTTCCGCAGCGCTTTTTTCGCCTTGTAAATACGGCGAATGATGTCTTTGCCGCCCGCGTCATTGGGGTGCGCTTTGCCGGCAAAAATAATCTGAAAATGGCCAGCATCTTTCGCAATTTGGCGCAAGCGATCGAGGTCGGACAAGATGAGGTCGGCGCGCTTGTAGCCGGTGGCGCGGCGTGCGAAGCCAATCGTAAATATCTCAGAATCCAGATGGAGGCCCGTTTTCGTACGGACCAATTCAAGCAATTCGTGCTTGGCGATCAGATGCGCCGCCCAAAGATCCTCTGCGGGTAGGCCAAGCGCGCTGCGCAGACTGAAATTGTCTTCGCGCCACGAGGGAATGTAGCGATCGAAAAGCTGCTGAAACGCTGGGCATGTCCAAGTCCCCGCATGGACGCCATTCGTGATGGCTTCAATGGGCACCTCGGGAAACATTTGGCGTGAAGTTTCGCCGTGCTGTTTGGCCACTCCATTGACGTAGGTGCTCAAGCTCAATGCCAATTGTGTCATGTTCACCGCAGCGCCTTGTCGCGCGGCTTCCTGCAAACCGGATATATTTCGATCCGATTGCAGAATCCGCCTCACCAGGTCCGCAGCGGAAGCATCGCTCAAGTCAAAAAAGTTGAGCTGCTCGGGAAACACACGAGTGAGGTACTCCATCGGAAAACGATCGTGCCCGGCGGGAACTGGCGTGTGCGTAGTGAAAACGCACTTGCTGCGGACTTTTTCGATATCCTCGCCGCGGATGGAGCTGCGGCCAGCCTTCTGAGCCTCCTCTCCCAGCAATTGCAAAGCGAGAAGAGCCGCATGGCCTTCATTCATGTGAAACCGGGTGAGATCGTTGTAACCCAGTGCGCGCAGCATGCGGACACCGCCAATGCCGAGTATGACTTCCTGGCAAAGGCGGTAGTAAGAGTCGCCTCCGTACAGCGAACCCGTGAGATTGCGATCAAACTCCGTATTCGAAGGCAAATCAGCGTCCAGAAAGTACACCGGTACCTCGAATCCGTGAACCCCCTTGACGGCGTACTTCCAGCAGCGAAGCTCGAGCCGCCGATTTTCAATGGGAACGCTGGTGCGCGCTGATTCTTCGGTCAGGAAGTCGGCGACGTTCCACTCGACCGGCTCTTCCGTTTGCGATCCGTCCTCCGCAAGGCGTTGCGTGAAGTATCCTTTGCGATAGAGGAGCGAGACGGCCACCATCGGAACGCGCAAGTCCGAGGCGGCGCGAACGGTGTCGCCCGCCAGCACGCCAAGCCCGCCGCTGTAGCTGGGCATGGCGTTTTGCAGCGCAATTTCCATCGAAAAGTAAGCAATGAATTGTTTTGCCGAATTCGACTGCGTGGACATCTCACTCGCTTTTGATCGGGAACAACATGCTCAACCTGCCCGGGAAAACACACTTTCGTAAAACTTCTATTGTCGGGGATAGGCCAATCTCAAGCAAGCGCTGCGTGTCTCATCCGTATTCCGCAACATTTCGTAAAGAATGGGCGGCCCGCTCGTGAAGGCGCGTCGGTTTCTTGCCAAAGCAAGAGCGGCAGAACTCCCCAGGTAAGTACCGAGGACTCCTGCCGCCCGGAAACGCGCTGTTTTCTAGAACTCGAAGCGCACGGCAAGCTGCGCCTGGCGTGGATCACCGACTCCGACGCGCAGGAAGCCGTTGAAGTCAAACAGTTGCGGCGAGGACAGTGGATTCACGTTGTTCTTGTTATTGAACGTGTTGAACATTTCGATTCTCGGGATGAGCTTCATCCGTTCGCCGAGGCTAAAGGGACGATCCACACCAAAGTCGAACGTGAAGAAGGCGTTGTCCTTGCGCAGGTGATTGCGACCGCAGTCAATGGGTGTTCCGCCCCCGGCGGGTATCACGAAGCGTGTTCTCGAATTTTGGAAACTGCAAGGCGCACCGGAGCCGTCGCCGTTTACATTGTCCGTGATGGGTTGCGCGGAATGTGCCTGCATTCGAACGTTGCCATGGACCCCCCCTGGAAGATCTGCAACCGTGTAGGCATTGAACTTATGCCGCTCGTCGCGATCCGAGTTCGAATACTCTGCAGCGAGATTGAACAGATTTGCGTAGCGGAAAGTGAACGGGTCGCGCTCATTCGAATCGTCATCTTTGTCGACCGAATAAGTATAGTTCGCGTCAAAGAGGAAACGGTGGCTGAACCGCTTGCGCATTCCAAAGGTCACTCCACGGTAGAGAGATTTCGCCGAGCTCGCCGTATCCGTTATGTCTCCAAGATTTGGAAATGGAGCATGCACACCGACGTAGTTAACGGTGTCCTGTCCCGTGGTGGGCAAGGTGAATCCAGTCCCCGCGTTCGGATTAATGAACCGGGTAAGGTGGACACCCTTGGACATGGTGAAGTCTACATAGGCCGCGTAGTCGCCCACGAGTTGCTGTTCATACCCTACGTTCGTCGTATAGATCCTCGGGTTGGCATAGCTTTTGCTAAACACCGTGACTCCGGCGCCTACCAGGGGCAACGTCGCGGGAGTCACAGGAACCGTTCCCGGGTAAGTAGGAGGATTGCCGCCGGCGGAGTTGAATCCGGTAACGGCAACGATCTCCTGTTGTTGCACGCCATTCGTCGTGATAGGGCCAACTTGGGTCAGCATGTTTTGCCGGGCGTTGAAGATGCCCCAACTGGCACGAAGGGCTGACCTTCCATTGCCCCGAACATCCCATGCTAAGCCAGCGCGCGGCTGGAACTCTTTATACTGATTGGGAAGGAATCCAGTCGAATCAAACGCCGGATCGCTCAGGTATTGGCCATAGGAAGTCTTCGAGGGGGGCACAACGGGATCTGGGAATTTCTGTGCATCCCATCGTAGGCCGTAGTTCAGTGTAAAGTTGCGCCAGATTTTCCACGTGTCCTGGACGAAAACAGAGGTGTCTTCGTTGGCGAAATTCGCCTTGCCCGACTGGTCGAGGGTCTCCCCGGAAGTTGTCGGTCCGTGCTGCAGATAAAGGAAGAGAGGTCCACCCGACGGTGCTGTTCCGGCCGGGCAAGACTGGCTCGGGCCTACGTAGGCGGTCGGATTGAAATTTGCATCGTCGCACTCTACCGCAGTCGGCCCGAACCCATTGCCCAAAGAGGCTGGGGAAGCATAGTGAAGGAACCCAGTTACGCTGCTGAAGATGTACCGGCCCGTGAAGAAGCCACGGAAGATTTGGTCGTTGCGGCTGTGGATCCACTCACCTCCGAATTTCCAGGTGTGCGCGCCTCGGATAATCGAGAAATTATCGCGGATGTCAGTTCGGTAGAAGAGTTCATCGATGGTCGGTTCAAGAAAGAATGGTTGACCGAACCGAAAAGTGGGGCTGAAGCCCATCGCCGTATCCGGCACGCTGGAACGGTCAATTGCCCCACGGGGCCGGTTCTCCCTTGCATAGGTAAAATGCGCCTCGTTGAGCAAATTATTGGAAAGCGTGTCCACCCAGTTCGTGCTAATCGCCTGGATCTTCGAGGGCCCCTCGACACCGTTCGCGGTTGAGCCGTACGTCGGCACATCGAAGGTCTGATTGGGATTCTTGGACCAATCAAAGTTATACGAGCCGAAAATCTGGTTCTTGGCATTTAGGTTGTAGTCCACGCGCCCGAATATGGAAGCATTCCTCACCTGGTGAATGACAGGCAGGCTGTCGTCCTCATTGAAATTGCTCTTCATGAAGTTCAGGAGGACTTGTCTCTGGCAATCGGGGCTCGTCGCAATCTGGGCATCTGTAATGTTGCTGTTGAATACGGGGTTAGAAATCGCGCAGGCCGTTCCCAGAGGCACGCTGAGATTCGTGCGCGTCAGATTCTCTCGGATCCCCTCCCCGGCGCCGAAGAAGAACAATTTGTCTTTTACAACCGGCCCGCCGAGGCTGCCGCCAAACTGATTGCGCCGAAGATCCTGCAGCGGCTTACCATCCGAAGTGGCCGCCGTGAGTCCCTCGGTGCGGAAATATTCGAAAAGGGCGCCATGAACCGTGTTCGTCCCTGACTTTGTCACCACGTTGATCACGCCGCCGGCGCTGCGTCCGAATTCGGCGTTTGCGCCGCTGGCGGTAATCTGAAACTCCTTGACAGCTTCCAGAGTGATGTCAATCGCGGCGCGCTGCCCGCCCATTTGCTCGCCGAAGAACCCGTTATTGTAGTCGCCCCCGTCCAAGCTGACGTTATTGAAAATGCCCCGCTGGCCGTTGACGTTGATCTCGTCTCCGTCGGGCCCTTGCACAATGCTGACGCCGGGCGTCAGCGTGAGCAAATCCTCGAACTTGCGGCCCAGCACCGGTGTCGTGGCCACGGAAAGCTCGTCCAGTGTGGAAGCAGACTCGGTTTTCGTGACTTCAACGATCGGGACTTCCGATACGACGATTTGTTGCGCCACTGCGGAAACTTTCAGAGTCACCGGAATGTTGATCGTCTGTCCCACGGTCAAATTCACGTTTTGCTGTAGAACCGTGGCGAATCCCTGCTTGGTGATCGTGAGGGTGTAGCGCCCAGGGGCAAGGCTCAGAAAGGCGAAGTGTCCGTCGGTGTTGGTCGTTTCCGTCTGTGTGAAATTGGTATCCAGATTCTTTGCTTCCACCGTTGCGCCCGCGACGCTCCCGCCCTTCTCATCAAGAACGTCGCCTTGAACAGTTCCCGAAGTAATCTGCGCCTGCCCCCACGCCCTTGAGGCAATGCACAACCCCAGTGCCATCACAAAACAGGCACACAATAATTTTTTCATGTTCTCTCCCTCACCCTTCACACCCACGTTTTCGCCAGCCAGGAAACCCCCAAAGGATGAGGCGGCTTTTGAAAACAATTGTTCGCAGGCAGTGTAGTGCGAGAGGCTTTCGAAACACAAGAGGAGGCCTGTGGAAACCTCGCGCTGGCCCACACAAATTCTTCATGGAATCGATTGGCTCTACGAGGATGCGGGTAATTCGCACGCAGCCTCTGCAAAAACCCTAGAAAGCACTTGTCGGATATAATCGCCCCGCCGTGAAAGCCATCTTGGAAACGATCCGCGCTGTCGAGCTGACCGAGGCGCTCGCCGGTCCTTATTGCGCCATGCTTCTCGGAGATCTGGGCGCCGATGTCATCAAGATCGAGCGCCCCGGCGTTGGCGACCAATCGAGGTCGAGGGGCTGGGGCCCGCCGTTTGTCGGCGGCGAATCCGCCTATTTTCTAGCGGCCAATCGCAACAAGCGCTCCATCACGTTCAACTACGATCATCCTCGCGGCGCAGAAGTGTTCCAAAAACTTCTCTCTAGTGCCGACGTTTTCCTTCACAACCAGCCTTCCCTGGCGTCTCTTCAAAAGCGCGGAATCGATGCCGAAACTCTTTGTGCGAAAAATCCTCGGCTCATCTATTGCAGCATTACCGGCTACGGTTTCACCGGCCCCAAAGCGGGAATGCCCGGCTACGACATCCTCGCTCACGCGAAGCAGGCGTCATGAGCTTCACCGGCGAACCCGCCGGCGGGCCGATGCGCTATCCCATTGCCATCGCGGACATGACCTGCGGGATGTATGCGGCCATGGGAATTCTCGCGGCGCTTTTGCACCGAGAGAAGACCGGGCGCGGGCAAATCCTCGACATGGCTCTTTTCGACTCGCAGCTCACGTGGCTTGCGAACGTCGGCAGCAGCTACCTGAACGCCCGCGCCTCTCCCCAGCGTTGCCTGACGCATCTTATTGAAAAAGAAAGGGAAGCGGAGAAAATGGGGGGGGCATGGAGAGTCAAGAGGTGTCGGTTCGGTGGATACGAAGCTTGAAGAACGAAACTGCAGAGTGCGCGGTTGTAATAGCGCCGCGGCTACTTCCCTCGATCAGCAGTCTTTTTGCCTGAATCATTTCCTCCTTCGCTGTTACGCAAGGTTGGAAGCGGTTGACCCCCGCGGCAAAAAATCTCGCGAAGAGCGCGTCGATCTCGCCGCCATGCGCGCCTTCATTGAGGAATGCTCGCGTCGCGCCCTGGAAGTCAGTCTGCAAGCAGAGAATCTCACCAACCGCGAGCGCGCGCGTCTGCTCGACATTTTGCTTTGGGCCAGCGAACTGTTTCTAATTTCCCGCGCGCCCCGCGTTACTCCCGAGTCTGCAGCCACGCCAAGTGCAGACGAAGCCAGGCGCTCGGCTTCCCGGCGCTCCTGACTTCGCGCTTCGCTTGATTCTTTCTTGCGACTGGCAAGCAGCGATTCACTGGTTACCGGAAGGAACCGGGGCGAGCGACGGACAAAGTTGGCGGCTCAATCATCCGACGGGTCCTGAGCTCTGGGGACCCGGCCTAGAAGCCGAGCAACCCATTCCGCCCCAGAAACCGCTTCCAGTTCGGCCAGGTAAGAATAAGCCACCGGCACGACGAGCAGCGTCAGCAGCAGACAAAGCGTCTGCCCGCCAATGATAGTAACGGCGATGGACGCGCGCTGCTCCGAGCCAGCGCCAATGCCAATCGCCACGGGAATGAGTCCGGCAATAATCGAAAGCGTGGTCATTAAAATAGGACGCAACCGCACGCGGTTGGCTTCGAGGATAGCTTCCCGCAGAGGCATTCCTGTGGCGCGCAGGCGGTTCGTGTAATCCACCTGCAAGATGCCATTCTTCTTCACAATGCCCAAAAGCAAAAACATGCCCAGCGCGCTCCACAGGCTGAGAGCGCGTCCGGTGATCCACAAGGAAAATAACGCAAACGGCACGCTCAGCGGAAGCGTCAGCATGATGATGAACGGATAGGAAAAGCTTTCGAATTGCGCCGCCAGCACCATGTACATGAAGATGGAGGCGAGCAGCATCGCCAGCAAAAGATTCCAAGTGGTCTCTTCGAGAACTTTGACTTGCCCCGTGAAGGTATACGAATAGCCGCTCGGCAATCCTACTTCTTTGATAGCCTGGACGGTGTGCGCCGCGGCCAAGTCCAAGGGATATCCCGCGGCTACGTTGGCGTAGACGCTCACTTGAAACTCGCGGTTGTAGCGTTGCAAGGTAGCAGGGCCAGCGCCGCGCTGGATGGTCGCGACATTCTCGAGCCGCACCTGTCCCAGCTTCGCGGAAGGCACCATCATGCGGGCCAGGACGTCGGGATTGTCGCGCTGCTCCGGCAGCAATTGCATGGTCACGGGATACTGCTCCGAGCCTTCCTTGAAGCGCGTGATTTCATCTTCTCCGGAATAAAACAGCCGCACGGCATCGCTCACGTCGGTCATTCGAACGCCGATGTCCGCGGCGCGCTGGCGATCCACCTTTACTTGCAACTCCGGCGTATTGAGGTTGAGGCTCGGATTGACGTCAACCAATTCGGGATACTTTGACATGCGGTCGGCAGCAGCCTTGCTGATTTCCGCAAGTTTCGACAACTCGGGCCCGCGAACTATCGCCGCGATCGGGAAATAGATTTCGCCACCGAGCACGGAGGGCAGGCGCACGTTATAGGTCATATTGTGATAGTCCGCGAGAATTTTGCGGATCTCGGTCGCCAGCTGGTTATGCGTCTTTTTCCGTTCGCTTCGCGGCACGAGCACGATGAAGAGATGCGCATGGTTGGTCGGACCATGCGTAAACGACTGCACAAGCGATACCTCCGGAAGCGCCTCGACGCGTTCCGCGATTTCCGTTGCCAGCTTTGTGGTTTTCTCCAGAGAGCTGCCTTCGGGCAACGTGTAGGAGCTGATCAGCTCAGCCTGGTCATCCGCGGGAATCCAGTCGCGTCCCACCAAATGGTAGAAGCCGAAGGTCGAGAGGAACGTCAGCCCGCAAATCACCAAGATGGTGCGACGATGGGCCAACGACCAATGCAGGGATTGGAGATAGAACTGTTCGACGGAATGCAGGAATCCTTCGGAATGGGCCTTCTTCTCGCGGCCACCTAACTTCAACATCCGCGAACTCATCATCGGCGTCAGCGTGAAGGCCACCAGCAGCGACACCATGATGGCCATGGCCATTGTCCATCCGAAAGAATTCACATACTTCCGGGCGTAGCCGGTCATGAACGCAATGGGCAGGAAAATAATCACCAGCGAGAGCGTGGTGGCCATGACCGCCAAGCCGATTTCCTTCGTGGCTTCGATGGCCGCCTGGATGCGGTCTCTTCCCTTCTCCTCCATGTAGCGAAAAATGTTTTCGAGGACGATAATGGCATCGTCGATCACGATGCCTACGGCCAATGTCAGGGCCAACAGCGTCATGTTGTTGAGCGAGAAATCCATGCCGCGCATCAGTGTAAATGTGGCGATGACAGATGCCGGAATGGCTACCGCCGCGATCAAAACCGCGCGCCAGTTGCGAATAAACACCCAGACCACAAAACTCGCCAAAATACTGCCAAAGATGAGATGTTCGATCAGAGAATGGACGGACGCTTTAATGAAATCGGAAATGTCATGGACAATCTGAAGCTGAATGCCCGGCGGCAATTGCGAACGCAGTTCCTGCACTTTGGCTCTGACGTCGTCCGCCACGCGCACCGTATTCACGCCCGATTGCCGGAGGACTTGGATCGAGACCACATCCTCGGGAGGCGCGTACTTCCGAAAGAGCGCGGACCACGTACGCAGCTCTTGCGCGCCATCTTCGACCTGCGCCACGTCCCTTACGCGCACCGGCGTTCCGCCCCGTGTGCCAATTACGATTTCGCCGAACTGTTCCGCGGAAGTGACGCGCCCCAGCGTGCGCAGCCCTAACTCCTGGGGTCCGGTGATCATGCGCCCGCCGGGCGCTTCGATGTTTTCCCGCTGCAAAGCCTCGCGCACGTCTAACACGGTAAAATTGTGCGAGGTCAGCTTTTGAGCATCAAGCAAGATGCGGATCTGCCGCCCTTGGCCGCCGTTCAGATCGACACTGCCCACGCCGTCCACGGTCTGAATCGCGCGCCGGACCTTTTTGTCGGCGATCTCCGTCAACTCGCGGCGGCTCACCGGCCCGCTCACGAGCAGTGTGAGGATCGGGTCCGATTGCGGATCTTGTTTGGTGATAACCGGCGGCAAGGTATCGCGGGGCAGGCGGTCGATAGCTCCGGCCACTTTCTCGCGAATATCCTGCTCCGCGCCATCGATGTCGCGTTCCAAAACAAAAGTGCAGGTAATCCAAGCGAATCCTTCAAAGGAGTACACGTTGATTTCATCGATCCCGCTGACGGAGGAGATGGCATCCTCCAACGGCAAGACCACTCCGGTCACCACTTCCTCGGGAGTCGCGCCCGGAAGACGTACTTCGACGTTTACTGTGGCAGGATCCGCCTTAGGGAAAAGATCAACCGCCAGTCCGCGATAGGAGAACGCTCCCAGGGTCACGAGAAAAGCAATCAGCATCACCGTAAAGACGGGATACTTGACGCAAGTTTCGGCGAGCTTCATCTCATTTCACGCTTGTGGGAGTTTTCTTTTCAGGCTATTACTTCATTGCCGGCGCATTTTCCATACTTCCGCCGGGCTGCTCTTGCACCACAGCGCCATCGTGCAACTCACCGGAGACAGCCACGGCAACGCGATCCCCCGGTTTCAGGCCTTCTGCCACTTCGAATCGCCGCCCGTGCTCGTCTTCGGTTTGGCCCGCAGGACGGATTTGCCGTTCGGAAACGCGATTGCCGTTCAGGAGAAAAACCTTGTACACGCCATATCTATAAATCACCGCCTCTTCCGGCAAAAAGATGGTCTTCTCTTCCTTCTCGCTCGGGATGGAGGCTTGTACAAAGAAGCCCGGCTTTAGTTTGCCATCGAGGTTCACGAGCAGCGCCTCAGCCTCGAGGGTCCGAGAGTCCTGCGCCACTGCGGGATTGATGCGCGAAATCTTTCCGTGGAAGGTTTCTCCCGGAAACGCTTCCACGTGCAGATCGATGGTGACGCCGTCCTTTACCCATCCCGCCCAGCGCTCCGGCACGGCCAAGCGCGCGCGCAAACGGTCCGTGCGCACAAGGACCATAACCGGACTTTGCACCTTGAGGTACTCGCCTGGGTGAACATCACGAGTTTTGATCGAGCCGGGATAAGGCGCGCGAATGGTGGAGTCGTTCAGTTTCTTCTCGGCCAGCCTCTCGCTCGCTTCGCTGGACACCAAAAGCGCTTTGAGACGGTCCACTTCCTGCAGGGCCACGGTGTAAGTCGCTTTGGTGCTCTGGTAACGGCTGGCCGCTTCGTCCAGCTGTTGCTGCGAAATTAGGTTGTCGCGAAACATCTGCTGCGCGCGCGTGTATTTCTGATCGGCGTCGAACAGATCCGCCTCCGCCCGTTGCACCGAAGCGATTTTCTTGGGGTCGCTGGGCGGAGGATCATCGGGCCCGATCCCCAGTTGCGCCCGCACTTGCCTTACAATGCCGCGCTGCCGCTCCACCTCAAACTGCAATTCTTCAGGATCGATGCGCACCAGCGGCTGCCCCTCTCTCACGTTGTCACCAATGTCGGCAAGCACTTCGGCTACGCGGCCTTCCACTTCCGAACTCAGGGTGCTTTCTTCCAGCGCATAAAGGGAGCCAACCGCCTGAATGCGCCGCCGGGCCGTTTCTTCCGCCACAGTATAGAAATGCACGGGAGCGGGGTGTGCGGCATCGCCCAACACACTGGTAGGTTGCGCCTTCGAGCAGCCCCCGGCCGCCAAGAGGGCAAGTGTTGCCGCCAGGGCAAAGTCCACCTTCCCCCGGCAAGATTCACATTTTGTGCTTATGCGAAAGGGCACCGAACAGAGTTCCCCCGTCTTGCTATTTTGACGCACGGCGGGCGTCAATCGTTTCGGAGCATATTGGGACAAGATCAGCCGTTAACGGTCGGCTATGCCCGCAAACAGGGCAAGCCAGTAAATTCTAGCAAGAAATACAGGCGGGAGCCTGTACCTAAGTCTAAGGTTGCAGTGGTCGGCGGCATACCAATAAGGCAGGCTGCAAGAACGGGGTTGAACGGACACCCGTAGCGTGTCAACAAACAAAAGCGCAGATTTCTTGTGAGCCATTCGGCTCTCGCACTGGAAGCCAGATGTGAACCACTCTACTCGCAGTGGACACGTCCAGCGGCGCAGCGAGGGGCGCCGCGACTTCCAATCGCCACCACTACTCCGCCCCGCGGAATTCCCAGCACTACAACATCGCTTTGCTTGGCATAGGCGGTGAGCCTGGCGGCAAGCCTTCGTCCCGCATCCGTGCGGTCTTCAAAAACCATCTCGCCTTTTGTCACCCCCATTCCCCCGCTTAACATTCGGCTAAAGGGCAGAAAGCCTCAGTGCGGTTGCTCACTGAGCCCCGTAATCCACATCACATTTTTCGCCAGGTAGGTGTTTCGTTGGGCGGGCAGTCGCGTGAGAGACTTAAGTGAGAGGATTGCTCAAGAATGGCCCGGGAAGCGTCAGTTCTGAGGATGGTCTTTCTTCTCTTTCTGCTCCGCTCCCAGGTCCCCGAAGGGCCAAATGTTGAACGCCTTGAGTTCCTCATACTCGTGCTGGGCGCGCAGCATCTTTGCCGTGCGCTCCGCCGGCCACGGCCAAGCGAACCGCTCCGGCCGGTCGGCAATCCAGAACGCCGCCAGCGCCATCAACGTGGCGTTGTGCGTGAGCACATCCTGTTTCTGCGCTTCGAGCGAATCCGCAGCGGAGTGATGCGTGTACATGTACTCGCTCGTCTCCTGCAGCATGTTGATGCCCGGCAGTCCGGCCATGGAGAACGGCAGGGTATCGGTTCCCGATTCCACTTTGTCGTCCACTTGCAACGGCCGGAAATTGGAGAGGGTTTTCACAAACGCCTGGAATGCGGGCACCAAATCGTCGCGCCCACCTAACTGAAAACCCTTCACGGGCCCCTGCCCATAATCCAGAATCAAGTCGCCAAGATGATTAGCCAGCTCGTCCTTATGCTGTTTCACATAGGCGAACGAGCCATCGAGTCCCTGCTCTTCGCCGGTGAATAAAACAAACCGGATGGTGCGGCGCGGCCGCTGCCCGGAATGCATAATGGCTTCGGCAGCCCCTAGCGTCGTCGCGATTCCCGAGCCGTTGTCGGTCGTTCCCTCCGCCAAGTCCCAGGAATCCAAATGCCCGCCTACCACCAGAATCTCTTCCGGATGCTCGCGCCCGCGAATTTCTCCGACCACGTTGGCCGTCTCTACCGGTCCATTGGTAAAAGTATTTTGCACATTGAAGCGCACGCGCGGTGTCATGCCGCGGTCCAGAAAGCGTTCCAACTGTCCCTGGTCCTCCGCAGACATCGATACGACGGGAACCGCGAAATCTGCGTTGAAGCCGAGAATTCCCGTGTGCGTCAGGTTCATGCCCGTGGACCTTCCGCCGCCTTGCCCGCCGATGACTGCGATAGCCCCCGCGGGTCCCGCGGCTTTCAGAAAGTCACCGAACATCGCGAACAGATTCATCTCATTTTGACTGGGCTTTCCTTTGGTGATGACCAGTGCAACCTTCCCTTTGAGCCGCGAGACATTTTTGATTTCATTCTCGATGTCGAACATGTTGACGGTCACCACTTCGCCCTCGGTGCCTCCTGGCGGCGTTGACCCCGTCCACCCCATCGCGTCCACATGCAGTTTGTGGCGCACCGGCGCAAGGATTTCTCCTTCCGCGGTGCCGCGCGTCCAGCCGCGCCAGATCGTGTATTTCTCCGTATGTACGTTTTCCAGGCCGATGGACTTCATCTTCGCCGCGCCCCACTCTTCCGCCTTGCGTTCCGCGGGAGAGCCCGTCACGCGGCCACCGACGTCGTCGCTCAACTCCGTCAGGAACTCGAAGGCGTGCGAATTGAGCAAGCCTTCGCCGGCAATGCGCACCAGCGCCGGCTTGGTGCCATCTTCGTCCGGCCCCTTGGGTGGCCGATCATCCGCAGGAAGCGGTAGCGCGGCAGTGCTCAAACTCATTGACACCATGGCCATGCCCACAAAAAAACGTCGCATCCGTTCTCTCCTCGCGCCTTCGGCGCCCATCAAGACTACCATGCACTCAGACGGAGCCGCGCCCGGATTGTTTTTCTGTGACCGCCGCCGCCCGTGCTGGCTCCGCAACCGGGCTTCATCGGCGGCTTTACCGCTGCCGCCCCTCCCTCTACACTGCTTTCGGGATGAAAAGAAAGCTCTTTTGCCCGTTCCGGGTCCAGCTTTTCTATACGCTGGCAGCGTGCTTTTTGTTTGGCGTCGGATGTCTGGACTCGTTAGCTCGGGAAGGCCAGCAAAAACCCGCTGCGGAACCACGCGCGCAAAAAGCCGAGAAACCGGAAAAAGCAGAAAATCCCGCGCAATTCGCGTTGCTCGAAACCAAGGTGCGCTTTGAAGCCACCGGCGACAGCCGCAAGGAAGTTCACGCCCTGGTGAAAATTAACAGCGAACTCGGCGTTCGCCAGTTCGCTCAGCTCAACTTTAATTTCAACCGCTCGTTCGAATCCGTGGAAATGCTGCTCGTTCACATTACGCATGCGAGCGGCGGCACTTCTGACATTTTGCCTAGCGCCATCACCGATCGCGCAAATCCCGCGGTCGTGAACGCGCCTGCGTATCAGGACGTGCGCGTCAAGTCTGTGCGCATCCTGGGCCTCCAGCCCGGCGACACGCTCGAATATCGCGTCGTCCGAACGGTCTCTCATCATCCGCTCGCGCCCGACTTCTGGCTCGACCACTCCTTCGACCGTTCCGGCCTTGTGACGCAAGAAATCTTTTATCTCGATCTCCCAGGCAATTTGACCTCAACCGCAACCGTCAGCCCAGAAGGGATTTGGAATGGTCCTCTGCCCGTCGTTTACGCGACAGTTCCATGGACGGACTTTCATAACACAGGGCAAGGCAGCTCCGTTCGCTCTGTTTACGACTGGGAGATACCGGCAGCACGGAAACTGCCTGCCCCCATGGACGATAACGGTACTTCCACACCGGACGTAGTCGTCACACGCTTTGGAAGCTGGGGGAAGCTTGTCGAGCTTCTAGGTTCGCACTTGGTGTCTTTGACTGACGCGGATCGGATGGCTGCAATCGATCGACTGCGCTCACTCGGTCCAGACTCTAAGACCGCGGAATCAAAGTTGCGAGCCGCCTACGACGTCATCTCCCGGACCCTTAAGACCGTTGACCTGCCGCTAGGCGTGACCGGATTTCAGTCGCGTCATGTTGCCGAAATCCTTGATTCGGGTTACGCAACACCCGAAGAGAAATGTTCTTTGCTTGCTCACTTCGCAACCGTGGCAGGAATTAAAGCAGAGATCGTTCTCGTGGGTGCCCCGGAAACGCAAAAGCAGTTCGCTCGTCCCACACCATTCCAGCACGCCTTTGTGATCGCGACGGAAAAAAAGAAACGCATTGCCCTTGATCCCAGCTTGGAGGTCGCTCCCTTTGGCATCGTCGCCTCTGAGTTTAGGGGCAAACCCGCGCTCAGCCTCACTTTGTTTGACGGAGGCGACTTCACGAGCGCCAACTGGCGGCCACTCCCTACGGACCTTCCCTTTTCAGCTTCTCAGAATGTCAACGTAGATGCCACATTATCGGCGGACGGAGTGCTTGGCTCGAAAGTGCACTATACCATGCGCGGGGACAATGAACTCGTGCTGCGCGTGGCCTTTCATCAATCGCGCAAAGAAAAATGGAAGGATCTAGCGCAGCTTCTCTCGCTCACGGACGGCTTCCGCGGGCAAGTCACTACCGTCAACGCTTCTGATCCCTACGCCACGAGAGAGCCCTTCACCGTGGAATACGTGCTGACTCAGCTGAAATTCGTGGACTGGTCGAAGAAAACCGTGCGCATTCCCGCGCTGTTGCCGCAGTTGGGTCTGCCGGATCCGCCCACGAAGTCCGTTTCCGGCTCGGCAAGCGCCCCTATCGAGCTGGGCACGCCGCTCGAAGTCGAGACCCGCATGATCCTTCATCTTCCTCCAGGAACCTCTGTCAGCCCTCCCGCTGGCATTTCCGTCGAGCGCGACTATGCCACGTATGCCTCGCAATATTCCGAGAATGGCTCGACGATTACGGCCTCGCGCCACATCAAATTCATTTTGAGGGAAGTTCCCGGCGATCGCTCCGCCGACTACAACGTCTTCCTTCACGCCGTTCAATCCGACGAAGCGCAAGACTTCACGCTCGAACGGTCGGAATCCTCTCCACCAAAAACAAATTCGCCGGCGCCAAATGAGAAAGCGTCGCCGAAAACTGTTCCACCTAAGACCTAAGTTCCTACTTAATCTCTAAGATTTCCTCTTCTTTCGCGGCGGAGAGGTCCTCGATCTTCTTGGTTTCCGCGTGAGTGAACCTTTCCATCTCTTCAAGCGCGCGCTTCTGCTCGTCCTGGCTGATTTTCTTTTCTTTCTCCAATTTGTCGATGGCTTCCTTGATGTCTCGCCGGATATTGCGCACAGCGGTGCGGTGATTCTCCAGGATTTTGTGCAGGTGCTTGACGATCTCCTTGCGTCGTTCCTCAGTAGGCGCGGGCATGGGCACGCGGACGATTTTCCCGTCGTTCGTGGGATTGAGCCCCAAATCCGAGGCGCGAATCGCTTTGTCAATCAGCGGCACGACGCTGGGATCCCACGGCGCAATGACCAATAACGTCGCCTCGGGCACCGTCACGGTGCCCAACTGGTTCACCGGCATGGGCGTGCCGTGGTAGTCCACGCGAATGGCGTCCAGGATGGCCGCGTTGGCACGCCCCGTGCGCAGCGTTGCAAGCTCCTTGCGAAAATCCTCCACCGCTTTTTCCATGCGCGTTTTGGCTGCCGCCATCGCGTCTTTGGTTGTCGCAATCGTCGTCATACTCTACCTCGGTAGATAGAAACTGGAAATTCGAAATTAGGAAACCAGCCTTGGCAAACGACCATTTTCTCTTTTCTGATTTCCAATTTCCAATTAAGCTGGCGTCACCTTCGAACCCACGCGCTCGCCCAACACCACGCGCTTGATGTTCCCCGGCCGGTTCATGTTAAACACCACGATGGGCATGCCGTTGTCCATACAAAGCGAAATCGCCGTCGAGTCCATCACTTTCAGGTTCTGGCTCAACACCTCGCGATAGGAAATCGCGGCAAAAAACCGCGCGTCCGGCACCAGTTCCGGATCCGCATCATAGACTCCTTCGACGCGCGTTGCTTTCAGAATTGCGTCGGCTTTGATTTCCATCGCGCGCAGCGCCGCCGCGGTATCGGTCGAAAAATATGGGTTCCCCGTGCCCGCGGCGAAAATCACCATGCGGCCTTTCTCGAGATGGCGTACGGCGCGCCGCCGGATGAACGGTTCGCAAACTTCTTTCATTTCGATGGCGCTCAGCACGCGCGTGAACACGCCTTCTTTTTCCAGCGCGTCCTGCAAGGCCATGGCGTTGATCACCGTCGCGAGCATGCCCATGTAGTCGCCGGTCGCTCGATCGATCTCAAAACCTTTCTGCCGCGCACCGCGAAAAATGTTTCCGCCGCCGACCATGATGGCCGTTTCCACGCCCAGCGCATGCACGTCCTTGAGCTCGCGCGCGATGGACAGAATCGTTTCGCCGTGAATGCCAAACCCCTGCGGGCCCTGAAACGCTTCACCGGAAAGCTTCAGCAGGATGCGCCGGTACGCCGGCTTGTGTTTCTTCGCAACTCGAGTAATGCCATTCTTCTTCGAGGCCATGAGTCTCCGATTTTGCAGCTTTAAATCTTCGGAATTGTAACAAACTATCCCCGGCCTCGCACTTCGCCGAGGCGTGGTAAACAAAAAAAGGCGCCCCGACCGGGTCGGAGTGCTCTCTATCGATTGCCATGAAATTGTCGTTTCTTAGGCCTTGGACGGCGCCGTTTCCGGACCTGCGGATGGCCCGCCGACCACTTCGCCGACTTTGAACCGCGAGAAGCGCTTGATGACGATGTTTTCGCCGAGATCGGAGATGGCTTGCTTGACCATCTCGCCGATGGTCATGCTTTCATCTTTGATGTAGTGCTGTTCGTAGAGGCAATTCTCCTCATAGAACTTTTCCATTTTGCCGTTGACGATTTTCTCGACCACTTGCTCGGGCTTGCCGGTGGCCAGCGCCTGCGCGCGGTAGATTTCACGCTCTTTTTCGAGCATCTCCGGCGTGACTTCTTCGCGGCGCACGTAGCGCGGGTCCAGCGCGGCGATGTGCATAGCGATATCGTGGCAGAGAGCCTGGAAACGCTCGGTGCGCGCCACGAAGTCCGACTCGCAGTTCAGCTCCACGAGCACGCCGATCTTTCCCCCGGCGTGGATGTAGCTGCCCACCAATCCTTCGCTCGCTTCGCGCATGGCTTTCTTCGCGGCCGCGGCCTGTCCTTTCTTGCGCAGAATTTCGATGGCCTTCTCGATCACGCCGTTGGCTTCGATCAGCGCGGCGCGGCAATCACTGAATCCCGCGTTGGTCCGTTCCCGCAATTCCTTTACGAGTTGGGCTGGAATTTGCACGGCAGATTGTTGTGTACTCATCCTTCTTTTCCTTGCTCATTAAGATCGTGTTGCGTCCACTTCTTGCGGAACGGCCCGCCCCCGAGCCGTTCGGGGCGGGCCAAAGGAATCTCCCACCCTCGCAGCCTGCCTACCTTAGGCAGGCTTGCCTGCTGCCTGCCCGCGGCAGGCGGGCAAGCAGGGCAGGTTTCTTAGCGCTCTTCTTCGTCCGGAGGCACGGTGGTTTCCGCGCCTTCCGCCTGCGGTTCCGCGCCTTCCACGTAGTCGCCTTCCTGCTTTTCGTACTGTTCGTACGCGCTGGCGTCCACGTATTCGACACCCTCGGCCAAAGCCTGATCTTCCGCAGACTTTTGCTCGGCGACTTGCGACTGCTGGTAGGTGTTTCGTCCTTCGGCCACCGAATCCGCGATTTTTGTCGTAAACAGCCGAATGGCGCGCAGCGCATCGTCATTTCCGGGAATGATCCAGTCCACCACGTCCGGGTCGCAATTGGTATCCACCACGGAAACCACGGGAACGCCCATACGGCGCGCTTCCTTCACCGCAATCTCTTCGGCGTTCGAGTCGATCACGAACATGGCGTCGGGCAACTGCGACATATTCTCAATGCCTTCCAAATTCTGGTGGAGATGCTTCATCTCGCGGTCCAGGCGCGCGCGTTCTTTTTTCGAGAGCTGTTCCATGCGCCCATCTTCGGTCATGGCTTTCAAGAGTTTCAGTCGCTTGATGGATTTTTGCAGTGTCGCCCAGTTGGTCAAGGTCCCGCCCAGCCAGCGGTGGTTCACGTAAAACGCCCCGCAACGCTTGGCCTCTTCGGCGACGGCTTCCTGGGCCTGGCGCTTCGTGCCCACAAACAAAACGGTCCTGCCTTGCGCGGAAATTTCGCTCACGAAGCGGCTCGCTTCGCGAAACATTTTAAGGGTTTTCTGAAGGTCGATAATGTGGATGCCGTTGCGTTCCCCGAAAATATATTCTTTCATTTTCGGATTCCAGCGGCGCGTCTGGTGACCGAAGTGGACCCCGGCCTCCAGCAGTTCTTTCATCGTAATTTCTACTGCCAAGTTCCCTCCTTAAGGAATAGCTGCTTGCGGCAGCGAGTTGGACGGGTCTGGCCTCGGCGAGAAGCCTCAGCCCAAAGAAGACCCGCCACTACAACTGCAGAACAGCCTCTTGCCGGCAGCTTGCCGGCCGTGATCTCAGCGGGTTGGCTCGCGCCAACCCGCTGGAACTCGTTGTGACTCCGGCTTTCCCGGAATCACAAAAACTAACGCTTCGCGAACTCCCTTCGGATGCCGCTAGCCGCCTCAGGATAAAGAAGCGTTCCAGCAAAGACCCGCCAAGCGCCTAGCGCTTGGTGAACTGGAATTTCTTTCTGGCGCCCTTCTGCCCGTATTTCTTGCGTTCCTTCATCCGGGAATCGCGCGTTAAAAATCCGTTCTTCCGCAACGATGGCCGCAGCTCCTGGTTGAACCGCGCAATCGCGCGCGACAATCCCATGCGCACCGCGCCCGCCTGCCCGCCGATGCCGCCGCCGCGCGCGCTCACTACCACGTCCACTTGGTCGGCCAAGTTAGTGAATTTCAGCGGCTCGATCGCTTCATGCTTCCACGCATGATTCGGAAAGTACTGCTCCACGGATCGGTCGTTCACCGTGAACTTCCCCGAACCCGCGCGAAGGAACACGCGAGCGACCGACTCTTTGCGCCGCCCTGTCCCCAAAAACCATGTGTGTGTGCCCGCCACGGGCGTACCTGCTGTACTCAACGTTCCTCCTGACTCTCAAAAACCAGAAACCGTGGCCCGGGCCGCTAGGTCCTTCACTTCCCAGTCCCGCCGACAAGCGGCACCGAAGCGTGGCGACCGGCTGAGACGCCCCACTCTCGCCCTTGCCCCACACCTAGCTGCTTCCCTGCGAAGGCCTGCACCGGACCCGCGTAGATAGGAACAGCAACGTGCGCAAAAACTCTGAATCTCGTTTACAACAACTGGGCAACCACCAGCAGCTTTGACCGAATCTTCAGAAATAGTCTGTAACCGCAACCTGGGGCTGCCCCCTCCCCCATTTTCTGTAAGTGCGGATTCTAAAGGGGGGTTAGCAATCCCGTAAGCCGTTTAAAATCAACACGGATAAAACGTGCTGCAAGTGTTGATTCTAAAGAACTTACATTGTGCCTTCTCGTGCCGCGCTTCAAATCGCCGCTGCTTGCGGCTTCTGCCCGGCGTGCCGCGCCAAACCTGACGCATCGCGGTACACGCGCAATTTCTTGGCCCGACGCGCTTGCAGCTTATTCTTCGGGAGCATCCCGAGAATCGCCTCGCGCACAATCCACTCCGGCCGGGACTCGCGAACGCGCTTCACCGGCACGGTCTTCAGTCCGCCCGGATAGCCGCTGTGCGTGCGATACACCTTCTGCTCCAGCTTATTTCCCGTCAGACGGATCTTGTCCGCATTAATCACGACCACATGGTCGCCGGAATCCAGGTACGGAGTAAAGCTCGGCTTATCCTTGCCGATCAAAATCCGCGCCACTTTGGTGGCCAAACGCCCCAGCACGGCGTTCGTGGCGTCCACGACATACCAGTTCGCGCCCGTTTTCAGAGCTTCTGCCTCAGCTCCTTTGGCTACGTACGTCCTCATCGCGTTCAGTCACACCTTTCCCCTTAGAGATAAACGTTAATTGTAGAGTAGCACTGAGCAGGTGTCAACGCGAATATCGCGGTGGTCGTGTCTTCTTGGAGAAAGCGGAACGAATCCCGCCCTGAATTTCTTGCAGATTCCGGAGCGACTCGCGTGGTTTACTTACTGAAGGACGCATGGACAAGAACAGACAAGAACACATAGCTGCAAGAAGAATTCGGGTACAAGATTAGGGGCTTCGCTCGGGAGGTAGATTCGAGAACGGACCGGCCAACGGGGTGTATCGACATTTGCAAGGGGCGGATTTCTGGACCATTGTGGTTTGTCAAACGACGGCCAGCGAAGAAAGCGCCGCGGTGCCTTCACCCCAACAGAAATTTTTGTTCTTCCCTGCCCGCTAGCGCTCGGCAAAGACGGGGGTTTGGCGGCGCCACCATTCCTGGCCGGAGGCGGGCAGGGTGTAGACGGGGTCGTAATACTCGTAGAGGCGATTGAGCGCTTCGGGATCGTTGGCTTCGATGCCCGTGCGGTAATTTTTGGTCCAGTAGGAGATGCCCTTCTCGCGGTTGTACTCCTTGACCTGATGCACCCAGCGCTTGCCGACAAAGGGCACGTCGCAAATCACGCGGGGCGTGGCGAACCCGGGCAGGTAGCCCATGATGTCGTGCTGCAGCTGCTGGGCTTCGTGGATGGCCAGGCGCCAGTGTTCCGCGTTGGGAATCATGTCGCACATGTAGAAGTAATACGGCATGATTTTGGCGCGATCGAGGAGCGTGAAGCAGAGCTCGAGCAAGTCTTTTGCGTTGGTATTTACGCCGCGCAACAGCACGCCTTGATTGCGAACATCGCGGAAGCCAAGCTCCAGAATTTTCTTGGTCGCTTTGGCCACCAGCGGCGTGATCTGGCTGGCGTTGTTCACGTGCGTGTGCAGCGCCAGATCCACATCCTGCTCGCGCGCTTTTTTGGCCAAGCGTTCGAGTCCCTTCAAAACTTCGTCCTGCAGGAAATGCTGGGGAATGCCCATGAGCCCCTTGGTGGCCAGGCGAATGTCCTTGATGTTGGGAATGTCCATGAGCGCGGAGACGAAGGGCTCGAGCTGTGCGATGGGCATGTTGGCAATGTCGCCGCCCGAGACGACCACGTCGCGCACGGAAGGGGTTTTGCGCAGGTAGTCCAGCATCTGTTCGTAGCGGTCTTTTTGTGGAAGCTGGAAACGCAGCTTGACGACCTGGGGCACATCGTTGCCGACAAGATCCATGCGCGTGCAGTGGCCGCAGTACTGCGGGCAGGTCGAGAGCATTTCCGCGAGCACTTTTGTCGGGTAGCGGTGCGTGAGCCCTTCAACGGCCCACATGTCGGATTCGTGCAAGCTGTCGCGACTGGATTTGGGATGGCTGGGCCAGTCGGGATTGCGATCGTCAAACGCGGGAAGCATGTAGCGGCGCACGGGATCGTTCCACAAATCCTTTTCGTCCATAGTGTTGAGCATTTGGGGCGGGATGAGGATGGACATGGTGGCGCGCTCTTTGATGTCGCGCTCCATGCTTTCGAGGAGGCTCTGCGGCAGCAGCGGGCCGAAGACGGCCTGAAGTTCTTTGAGGTTCTTGACCGTATGGCGGCGCTGCCAGAGGGCCGTTTCCCACTCTGCGGCGGTGACGTCCTTGTAGCCCGGCAGGCGGCGCCAATCGGGCTCGACAAATTCCCTTGTCAATGGATATTTGAACGGCTGCTCGCCGGTGTGCACTCTGCCGGCGGGCTTCCAGACGGGCCGGGCTGTCTTCACGTCGCTCATTCGTATTGACCTTGGGCCGCACGTACTCGTTCCCTGAAACGCGAAACGGCCACCTTGGAGAAGTGCGGGGGAAAATTCCGTGTCAACCAAGGATACGATGAATTTCGGGATAAGGGAACACGCCGTTCTTCAGGGTTGGCCTGCACATCATCCGGACGAACTTCGAATGGGAATTTCACTGTACGGTAGATCTGGTTGAACTTCTCCTTGAACATGGGCACTTCTTTCTTCTCTTCCTTGAACTCCTTCTTGCCCGTGATGACCAGCCTCCAGGGCTCCACATGGACCTCCAGTCTTTCTCGGTGAAGCCCGGGACTTCGGCGCGAACCAGCATGGCCTCCTCGGTCTCATAAAGCTTCAGGTTGACCGGACGGAACAGCTCAGGCTCGGCTTGAACCAGTTTTCGAACTCGCGAGTGAAGCAGCGTGGTGGGGCGCCAAGCAGTTCGAAGGGACGCCGCGCAATCATGTCAAAGAATTCCTGCATCGGCGTAGTGCACTCCTCAAACTCCTCGAAGGGAACGGGCTTCAACCCGTTGGTCTCGATGATTGGCTCTTTCATAGAATCCTCCGTTTGGGGGATTTTCGTTACGAGAGGGAGTGTAGCGGTCACGTCAGCTTTGTGATGGGAGGCATCTTCGCTGGCTGTGCTGGACACGGATGGTTCGCGGCTGCCTGGTCACACTGCCTCTTTTTACGGAATCCCCCGCGAACCAACGAGCAATCACCCGACCAGCGAAAGCAGTTAAACGGTAGGAAAATGTAAATCGTTTGTGTTCAGTGCCGATCTAACAAGGTAAAAACGATTTGAGCGCGTTAGCACTTCTAGCTTGAGAAAAATCGCGCAGAAAACTTGCGCGAGATTCCCCTAGCGAGCATGGCCTGCGGTGACGGCGTTCTTCAGATCCAAGCTACTCCGGCCAGGCAATTGTGTGACCGGCATCACGGATTCTTTCGCAAAAAGTCGCAATCCCAGGAAGTCACGGGTAGGATGATATTTTGTGGCCGGCCCAACGTAGAAATAGAGGAAGCCAAGCGGACAAAAACTAATCCCCCATGCGCACTTCGTCCTTTTTTCGAACAGCTGTCTTGCTGTGCGCGGCGCTTGCCAGCGCGGTTTGCACGCGCGCCGAAGATATCAAGAGCATTCATCCGACGGGCTACGTTACGGACCTGGCGGGAGTCATTGGCGCGGAGAAGAAAGCGCGCCTAGAAGCATTGTGCACCGAACTGGAACAGAAGACCGGCGCGCAGATGGCTATCGTGACAGTACGTTCGCTGGAAGGAGAAAGCGTCGAGTATTACGCGGTCGACCTCTTCAAGCAGCTTGGCGTCGGCAGCAAAAAAGACAATCGCGGTGTACTTTTGTTGTTGGCGCCCAATGACCGCAAGTATCGCATCGAGGTTGGCTACGGCCTCGAGCCGATCATTAATGATGCGCGCGCCGGGGACGCGGGGCGCGCCATGGTGCCGTATCTCAGGCAAAGCGATTATGGCGACGCGGTGGAAATCGGCGCATGGCAATTGGCAAAGTACATCGCCGACGATGCAAATGTCACATTGAGCGGCGAGCCGCCGGTGCGGCGGATCCGGCATAGCAGCAAGGGCGGCGGAGGCGGGCTCTTCTGGCTCTTCGTGGGACTGTTTCTTTTGTTTTCGCTTCTGGGCCGCGCTTCGGGAGGACGCGGATTGCGTGGAGGAGGATCCGGCGGGAGCGGCCTGCTGTGGTTCTTGCTCGGGATGATGGCTAATACCTCCCGCCGTGGATCTTGGGGTGGCGGGTGGAACGGAGGCGGGTTTGGGGGCGGATCGGGAGGCTGGGGAGGAGGAGGAGGATTTGGCGGATTTGGCGGCGGGAGCAGCGGAGGCGGGGGCGCGTCGGGAAGCTGGTAAAAAGTGATTTGAAACGAGCCGAACCGAAGCAACGCGGTCGAATTTAAGAATGAGGCGGAAATGCTTTCTACGGATGCAAGACTGACGGAACTGGTGAAACGGTTAAAAGAATTTGCGGCCAGCAACTTGGAGTGCGTCATTTTGTTTGGTTCGGCAGCGCGCGGAGATTTTCGCGAGGGGCACTCGGACCTCAACGTTGTTTGTATTTTGCGTTCGCTGTCCGTGGAAGAACTCGGCCGGCTGGCAGGGGTGGTGAAATGGTGGTGCGTGGAGCAGAAAGAGCCCGCGCCGCTTTTTTTCACGCACGAGGAATTGCGGCAAGCCGCTGACGTTTTTGCGATTGAAATCCTGGACATGAGGCAGGGACGCCGCGTGCTGTATGGGGAAGACTTGGTCGCGAAAATCGAAGTGCCGATGAATCTGCATCGGCTGCAGATTGAGCATGACCTGCGGACCATTTTACTGAAACTAAGACAGCATTATCTGCGAGCGCCGGGAAACGCTCACGAACTGGCGCCGGTGCTGCGAAAATCTTTTTCCGGCGTGCTGGCGCTGCTCCGCCATACGGTCATTGCGTTTGGAGAAACGGCACCGACGCATGCTCAGGAAATTGTCGCGCGAGCCGCGGCGCTGACGGGTGCAGACCAATCCGCGTTCGACGCGCTTTTGCAACTGCGCGAGAGCGGCGAATTTCATGGCGATATCGTTCCGGCGTATGGCGCGTATCTCAAAGGGCTGGAAAGAGTGTTGCACGCGCTCGACCATCATTTTCCGAAGCGGGAATGGCAGCGCGTGAAGAAGACGGGCAACTGAAATCAAAAAATCGAGGTAGATATGAAAAATCTCCTGATTGTTCTGGCCGTTCTGGTGATCATCGCGCTGATTTTGGGAGGCTCGTTCATCAGCCGCAGAAACCAGATGGCTATTAAGCGCGAAGCGGTGAATGCGGCGTGGTCGCAGGTGGACGTGGTTCTGCAACGGCGCGCGGACTTGATCCCAAATCTGGTCGAGACGGTGAAAGGAATCGCCGTGCAGGAGCAGATTGTTTTTGGTGACATCGCCAAAGCGCGGTCGGCGTTGCTGAGCG
>Ga0209686_1000023_pt1 | contig 65667 bp, 50 predicted proteins | sample GraSoiAngelo_126_FD_185883 | JGI IMG/M metagenome (GOLD analysis project Ga0209686, IMG submission 185883) | Grasslands soil microbial communities from the Angelo Coastal Reserve, California, USA - 14_0927_09_20cm (SPAdes) (version 2) | ecosystem: Environmental > Terrestrial > Soil > Grasslands ...
GTCGGGATCCCGGTGAACGGGTACTCCGCGCGTACGCTCAACGATCCGGGACCGGACAACCTGGTCAACACCCAGGACGATCGTCCGATCACCATGTTCGACGTGCTGCCTCAGTTCCGCGGCCAGAACATATCGTTCCACGCGAATTCCCCCGGCACGCAGCGCTACAAGGGGCTCGAGCTGTCCGTCACCAAACGGATGTCGAACCGCTGGCAGCTGATGGGATCCTACGTGTGGTCTCGTCTCGACGGCGATCTCGTCGTCGATCCGAACAATCCCAATCAGATGATCCCGACAAACGCGGTTGGACGCGGCGCCAACGATCAGCCGCACGCGTTCAAGCTGATTGGCTCATACCAGGCGCCGCTCGGCGTCAATGTGGGCGTCAACTATCAGGCGCTCAGCGGCCTGCCGACGGATCGCACGTTCCGCGCGACGCTGACGCAGGGGGCGACGACCGTGCGCGCGGAGCCGAGGGGCACGTATCGCGCGGACTTCCTGAGCATGCTGTCGCTGAAGGTGGACAAGACGTTCCACCTGCACAAACATGCAGGGATCTCGGGATTCCTCGAGGTGCACAACCTGCTGAACTCGAACGCCGCGCAGAACAACATCGGCTTGCTGACGCAGGCATTCACGTCACAGGCAGCGTTCGACGCGGCGCGGGCGACGACCTCGTACTTCGGGCGCGCGCAGGAGATCCTGGCGCCGCGCATTCTGAAGCTCGGCGTGCGCTACGCGTTCTGAGACTGGCGGGCACCCGGAAAGGGTGACAGTCACAGTTTCGGAAACCGTGACTGTCACACGTTCGGGCGGGGAAGTCTGAAACGGTGACAGTCACACTTTCGGACGGGGAAGTGTCGGGAAGGCTGAAACGGTGAGTGTCACACTTTCTGACCGTGAAGTGTCCGGATCTGGGAAGAAGTGTGAGTGTCCCCGTTTCAGGCGTTGCGCTTCACGCCCAGTCTCTGGAGCGCCTCGTCGGGGCAGCCCTTCCACACGGGCACGAACGTGTTGCCCATGTACCGCAGATCCTGCATCCCCATCTTCGTCGTCCAGAAGCCCGTCGCTGTCAGATCGCGGAAGCTGTTGAAGAACGCTACGCCGTGCGAGATCTCGGGCGTCGCCTTCTGCGGCCATGCGATGTCGTCGAGCACGCGCGTGCGCTCCTCGTCGGTGCAATCCACGAACATCTTGTCGTAGCGCTGCTGGCACTCCAAATCGAGCCATGCGAGGCCGCCGCGCATCGCGTTCTGCCGGAGCGGCTGATCGTTGACGATGAAGTCCATGAACTCCGGGACGCCCGCATCGGTGGCGCTGCCGGAGCGCTCGTCTTTCGGGATGATGATGTCGACGAGCATGACCACCGTCGCCCACTCGTGCGTGTTGAAGAACCTGGGCTTGTAGACGTTGGTCTTCGCGGCCGTGGCGCGCGCGGCCTGCGCGTGCTCGTGCGCCTGCGCGGCTTCCGCCTCGGTCCACGTCATGGCCGCGGCCATCGGCGCGGCTGCCATCATCTGCAGGACCGTCCGCCGCTTCATTTTGGCGCTCGGCGCCGCCTCAGGCCCCAACGCTGATCGCGTTGAGGTCCCCTTGCGGCGGTCCCCTCCGGCGCCTCGCTTGATGGTCGTCACAGGCTCCCCTTTTGCCGCTCGTCCGCGATGAACTCGCTGGTCCGCATGGACAGCGCGAGAATCGACCACGTGCAGTTCTTGTCCGCGTTGGACACGAACGGGCCGCCGTCGGCCACGAACAGGTTCTTGACGTCGTGCGCCTGGCAGTTGCTGTTCAGCACCGACGTCGACGGGTCGCTCCCCATGCGCGTACAGCCGATTTCGTGGATGATCCGTCCGCCCGTCGCGAGGCCATAGCCGGTCTCCGCGGTGGGCATGGGAGACATCGGCGTGCCCCCCATCTCCTGGATGATCGCGCGGAAGGTCTCCTGCATGTGCTTCGACTGCTTGTATTCGTAGTCGCTCCACTTCCAGTGGAACCGGAGCACGGGAATCCCCCAGCGATCGACGACGCGCGGGTCGATCTCGCAGTAGCAGTTCTCGTTCGGGACCATCTCACCGCGCCCGGCGAAGCCGACCGTCGCGCCGTAGAGACGGCGGTAATCGTTCTTCAACTGTTTGCCGTAGCCGCCGAATGTAATCGGTTTGCTGCCTTCCTGCTCGATGCCGGTGTAGTTGTGGATGCCGCCGATGAATCCGTAGCTCGGCATGCGGCGTCCGCCGCCGATCTCGATGTGATATCCGCGCGGGAAATCCAGCTTCTTGTTATCCAGCCACCACGGCATGTAGAGGTGCATCCCGCCGACGCCGTCCTCGTTGTGCGGGACCTGTTCCATCATGCGCGGGATGAAGCCGGAAACGCTGGTGCCGGTCGAATCCGTCAGGTACTTGCCGACGGTGCCGCTCGAGTTCGCGATGCCTTGAGGGAACTTCGACGACTTCGAATTGAGAAGAATGCGCGCTGACTCGCACGCGCTTGCCGCGACGACGACGACGCGCGCCTTCACGTGGTTGTCGCGGTTCGTCGTCTTGTCCACGTACGCGACGCCGTCAGCGAGCCCGTTCGCGTCGACGGTCACCGCGCGCGCCATCGCGTTGTAGACGATCGTCAGGCGGCCCGTCTGCATGGCAGTGGGAATCAGGACCGACGGCGATGAAAAATTCGAATGGACCGCGCAGCCGCGCCCGCACTGGCCGCAGTAGTGACACTGCTGGCGCCCGTTGTGGGGCTGCGTGATGATTGAGAGGCGCGACGGAATCACGGGGATGTTCAGCTTCTCTGACGCCTGCTTGATCAGCAGCTCGTAGCAGCGCGGCGCCGGAGGCGGAAGGAAGATGCCGTCCGGCTCGTTCGGCAGGTTCTCGATCGTGCCGAAGATTCCGACGAGCCGATCGAGCTTGTCGTAGTACGGCTTCATGTCGTCGTAGGTGATCGGCCAATCATCGCCGAGGCCGTCGATGCTCTTCCGCCGGAAGTCGTACGGCCCGAAGCGCAGCGAGATGCGTCCCCAGTGGTTCGTGCGTCCGCCGAGCATGCGCGTCCGGTACCAGTCGAACTCCTCGCCGGGCGCAGTCGTGTACGGCTCTCCTTCGAGCGTCCACCCGCCGAGGCCCGCGTCGAACTCCCCGAATTGCCGCTCGGGGATGTCGGCGCCGCGTCGCGGCGTCTCGTAGGACCACGCGAGCATCTTCGAGTCCTTCACGGGATCCCAGTACACGCCCGCTTCGAGCATGACGACATCGGCGCCCGCCTCGGTCAGGACCTTGGCAGCCATGCCGCCGCCGGCGCCGGAGCCGATGACGCAGACGTCATAGGTTTTGCGACTGCGGATGATTTGCATGATCGAGGTCCGAGGTCCGAGGTGCGCGGTCCGAGGTCCGACGTCCGAGGTCCGAGGTCTGACGCCGGAGGTCGAAAAGTCCGGGGGCCGAAGATCGGAACTCGATCCTCGGCCCTCGGTCCTCGGCTTAGAACAGATAACGCAGGCTCAACTGCACGTCGCGCCGCGAGTTGTCCTTCCCGGTGATCCGGCCGAAATCGGACTTGGTGGGATCGGTCTGGGCGCCGTTCCAGTTCGGGTGGTTCGGGAAATTGAAGATCTCCGCCCTGAACTGCACGCTATGCGCGCCGCGGACCGCCACGTTCTTGAACAACGCGATGTCCCACTGGTACTGGCCCGGATTGTAGATGCGATTGCGCGGCGCGTTGCCGAACGTGCCGGCCGCCGGCTTCGCGAACGCCGCAGGGTTGAACCAGAAGTTCTGATCACTGCCCTCCGAGAACTGCTGATTCGCGCCGTTGAGCGGATCGCTCACCTGATTCCACGGCTGGCCGAACGTATCACCGACCCCGGCCACGTCGTCACCACGCGTCACCCACAGGGGGGTGCCCGTGCGCATGAAGGTCGCGCCCGAGATCTGCCAGCCGCCAAGCGCCCGTGCGACCAGCGAGTTCTGGTGCTGGAAGAACGGCAGGTCGTAGATGTAATAGAAGTTGAACACGTGACGGCGATCGAAGCTCGCCGGACCAAAGAAGCCGGTGTCGTCGAAGCTGTTGAACAGCACGTCGCGCTTGTTGCTCGCGTTGTCCTCGGACTTGCTCAGCGTGTAGGCGGCGCCGAACTTGAAGCCGTTGCGATATCGGCGATCGAGGCCGAGCTGCAGCGCGTTGTACTTCGAGGTGCCCGCATTCTCCGACAGCCGGATGACGCCGTAGCCCTTGAAGGGCCGCAGCGCCGCGACGTTCACGTTCGGATTCGCCTGGACCGTGCCCGCCGCGAGCTGGTTGATGTTGCGTTCCCGCTGCAAGTACACGCCGCGGCGTCCAACGTACGCGGCATCGAGCGTGAATCCAAATGGCAGTTCGCGCTGCACGCCCGCGGACCACATGTAGGCGGTCGGGTGGTTGAACACCGGATCGATCGCCGTCATGCCGAGCGGGAGCGCCGCCGCGCCGCCGGCGCCGCCGGGATTATCGACCAGCCCGTTGCTGACGCTGACCTGCGGCTGGAATGGCGGGTTGCCGCCGAGCAGCAGCGAGTCGTTGAGCGTCACGCGGTTGTGGAACACACCGGTGCTGACCTTCAGGAGCGTCTTCTCGTTCCACGCGTACGACGCGCCGATGCGCGGCTCGAACACGTTCTTGTGGGTCTCGGTGAGGCCGCGCGGCGCGCCGACGAACAGCGCGTTCACCGCGGGATCGTTGAACACCGCAAGGTCGCTCGCCGAGGACGGGAACCCATTGCCGGGCAGGACGATGCCGTTGTAGCGCGGGCCGCTGACGATCTGTCCGTTCACCGGATTGATCACCGCCTGGTTCGCAGCGTTGTAGTGCGCGGGATCGAACGTGGCGATGTTGTTCGTCAGTGAATACCATGGCGGCCACAGCACGTAGCGCACGCCGCCTTCGATGGTCAGGTTGCTCGCCGGCTTCCACGAATCCTGGACGAAGATGTCGGTCGCGAGCGCGCGCCACTTGGTCAGCGCACGCTGACCGATCTCCGCGTAGTTGGTGAAGAGGCCGAGTGCCGTGTTGGCCATGCCGAGGCCGGTCCCGCCGGTCATGCCGTTGGTGAACTGAAAGCGGCCGTTCTGGTTGTTCGTGCTGCCCGGGATAGGCTGGACGTTGATCTGATCGAAGTCGTCCTCTCCCGAATACTCCATCACGACCCCGCCCTTGAACGTATGCCGGTTCTTCACCCATGTCGCCGTGTCCGCGAACGTGTGGATCGGGCCACGCGATGAGGATGGATACGGGCCGCCGTCGATCTCGGTGAGATTGTCGATGCTGATCGTCGGGATCTTGTCCGGGATCTCCTTGAAGTCGGGGAAGATATACGGATAGGTGATGCCGTACCGGCTCCGCTTGTAGAGATCGCTCTGGAACACGTTGATGAACACTTCGTCGAGGCCGTAGGTGTAAGTCGCCTCGTTCACCAGGTTGTTCCTGAATGTACTCGTCCAGCTCGCCGTCTCGGTCGTGTTCGGCCGATTCCAGTCGGTGCGGGCGAACGGGAACGTGCCGCGGAACGCGTCGACGGCAGTCCAGCTGTACTTGCCGTAGCGGAAGCTGAAGTTGTTCTGCGCGTTCATCCGGTAATCGAAGCGGATGTTGTCCTTGCGCTGATCCTGCGGATTCTCGCTGTTGATGATCGCGTTCAACGTGCCCTGCTGGAACCCCGCCGTCGGCAGCGGATAGGCCGCGAGCAGCGCGAGGCCATTCGCGCTGAGACGGTTCACCGGAATCACGTTGCCGGGGAACGGCTGGCCCGTGAGCGGGTCCTTGATGATCTGCGCGGTGTTGAAGAAACCGTTGTTCGGAACCAGCAGCTCGCTGAAATCACCGGCCCGCATCTTTGCCGTCGGGACGGTTGCGGTGTTGGTCTGCACCTGCAGGAAGTTGACCCATTCCTGCGCGCCGAAGAAGAACAGCTTGTCTTTCAGAATCGGGCCGCCCAGCGAGTAGCCGTACTGCTTGTAGTTGAACGGCGCCGGCGAGCGGTCGCTGAGGTTCGCGCTGTGATTGCGCGTCCAGGTGTTGGCCTGCAGTTTCTCGTCGCGGTAGAAGAACGAGGCGCTGCCGCTGAAGCGATTGCCGCCGCTCTTGGTGACCATGCGGATCTGCCCGCCGCTGGCGCGGCCGTACTCCGGCATGTAGTCGCCCGTGAGCACCTGTACTTCCTGGATCGCGTCGACGTTCTGGATGCCGACGATCGCGCCCGACGACCGCGTGCGGATCGCCGTGGCGCCGTCGACCGTGATGTTGTTCTCGTCGCTGCGGCTGCCGTTGATGCTGAAGCCGCCGTTGCCCAGGTCGGAGAACCCGTAATTGTTGAAGCTGCCGCCCGTGACGCCCGGCTTCAGCCCGACCACGCCGATCGGGTTGCGGCCGGAGAACGACAGTTGTTCGATGTCTTTCGATTCGATGGTCTTGCGCAGCGCGACGTCGCTCTGGAGACGCGGCGCTTCAGCCGTGACGGTGACCGCTTCGGTCAGCGACCCGGTCTCGAGCGCGAAGTCGATCGTCAGGGATCCGGCGGCGTCGAGCTGGACGTCGTTGCGAAGCGCTTTCTTGAATCCCTGCAGTTCGGTCGCCACGGTGTAGCGGCCGGCCGGCAGATTGGGGAACGTATAAAACCCCGTACCGTCGCTGACGGTCGTCGACGCAATCTGCGTCTGGTTATTGGTGGCGGTGACGGTGGCGCCCGGCACCACGCCCCCCTGGCATCCTTTGACGCGACCGGAGATCTGGCCCCGATCGAACTGCGCTGCCGCTGGCGCAGCCAACACCAGCAGAGTGGCGCACGCCATCATGGCGCGCGTCGCCCCTCGGACGAACTGACTCATATCCATCCCCCTCCCGTTTAAGACACGCGGTCTGCTGACAGCATTACGCGTACCGCGCTTGGGAGGCTACGTCTCCAACGTCTTGGAGTCAATAGGCTTGTATGGTGCGACGCCCGAGGTCCGAGGTCCGTAGTCACAGTGAACCTGTGCGACGGGGAAGCATCCCATTCCGGCCGAGCTTCGCTGAGAGTGGCAGGCCCCTCGCCGGTCGACGTCTCATGCGCCTGCATCTCGTCGCTTGCACCCCGCGGATCGCGCGCATCGCACCTCGCGCATCGCACATCTCGTATTACGTAGGAGATGCGCGAGCGGAGTGGAGGCGGCCGGGATCGCCGCCGTCACGGAGCGAGCTTGGCGGGGTGCAGGAGTCCCCGCCATTCAAGAGATGTGCGACAGATTGCGCGCGAGCAGCGCGTCCTTTGCGGCGCCGGCGCGCGCCCTCTGTGCATGACCCGTGTATGCCGCGCGATCCTTGTCGGCCGCGATCAGCGCCGCGGCAAACTCGAGCGCCGGATCGTCCGGTCGGGCCGCGAGGCTGGCCTTCATGTATTGCCAGCCATCCGCGTTACTGATGACGTCTTTCACGCCGTCGACCTGATCCTTGAAGCCCGGGATGCCACCGATCGTCGTGATCTGGCGCAGCGCCTCGGTCGCGTACGCGGCATCGAGGAGCGCAAGCGCATCCGGTCGACCCGTGGCCTTCGACGCTTGCGCTCTGGCCGTCAGCCGCTCGACCAGCGCAAACGCGATCTTTGGGTCTCGGCTCGCATAGATCGATGCGCGTCGCAGGGTCTCCATGCGGACGATCACGGGGGTTGACGGTGCCAGAAGTGCTTCGGTATCCGCGACGAGGTTAGCGACCTTGTAGTCCGTTTTGCCGTCGAACCAGGAAGTGGTGCCGCTCCATGGAAGCGACGCCGCCGTGCCGATATCGAACGGGTGGCAGAGCAGCGGCGGGCCCGCGAGCGCGGGGCGCGCGAGTGCGATGGATGCGAGAAGCGCAGTCGTGAGGACGAATCGAACGCGTGCGATCATGGATCCTCCTTACCTCGAGGAAAGGACGGACCCGGGAGGGGAGCGTTAACATGCGCTGTGCTGTTCTGTTCGCGACGCTGACGTTTGCCGGCGCGGCCGCACCGGCTGGCGCGCAGTCCGCCCTTTCCGGCGAGCCGATTGCCATTGCGCGGAGCGCCGGGAAAATTACGATCGACGGCGACCTCGGGGACGAAGGCTGGCGCAACGCCACGAAGATCGACAAGTGGTACGAAACACAACCCGGTGACAACACCGAGCCCAAGGTGAAGAACGTCGGCTATCTGACCTACGACGATCGATTCCTTTACGCGGCCTTTGAATTCGAGGATCCCAACCCCTCTGCGATCAAGGCGCCATTCGCCGACCGCGACAACATCGGCAACGGTTACAACGACTACGGCGGCATCCTTCTGGACAGCCGGAACAGTGGACGCACCGCAACCCTCTTCGTCGCCACCCCCCGGAATGTTCAGTACGACTCTGTGCTTGACGATGCGTCCGGCGAAGATTCGGCACCGGACTTCTTCTGGGATTCGGCGACGCGAATCAACGAGCGCGGCTGGACGCTCGAGATCCGCATTCCGTTCTCGTCGCTGCGCTATCAGAACAGGAACCCACAGACATGGGGGATCCTGCTGTACAGGAACTATCCCCGCGATCGGCACTTTCAGTTCTTTTCCGCAAAGTTCCCGCGCGGCAGCAACTGTTTCATCTGCCGATCGAATTCGTTGACCGGCCTCGAGCACCTGCCGAGTGGCGGCCATCTCGTCGCCGCGCCATACGTGAGCGCGAGTGAAGGGGCGCACCCACGAAACGAGAGTGGATCACCGCTCGTGTCCGATCCGGTGAAGCCGCATGCCGGTCTCGACGTCAAGTACACGCCGAACGCCGACAACGCGATCGATTTCACGATCAATCCGGATTTCTCTCAGGTCGAGTCCGACACGGCGCAGATCTCCGCGAACGAGCGCTTCGCGTTGTTCTTTCCCGAGAAGCGTCCGTTCTTTCTCGAGGGGGCGGATCTCTTTCAAACGCCGATCCAAGCGGTCTACACGCGGACGATCACCGACCCGGACTGGGGCGGTCGCATGACGGGCAAGACCGCCGGTGTGCGCTACACGGTGCTCGTCGCGGAGGATGCGGGTGGCGGCAGCGTGATTATTCCCGGCCCCAACGGCTCCAATCTGGCCACGCAGGAATTCGGATCCACGGACCTGGTCGTGCGGCTCAAGCGGGATATCGGCCTCTCGTTCATCGGGATGCTCGCGACAGACCGCGAGGGGCACGAGAGCAAGGACTCGGCGAACAGCGGGTCAGAGGGGAACAATCGCGTCATCGGTCCGGACTTTCAGTGGCGTCCAAACGGCAGCAACGCGATCACGGGACAATGGCTGTATAGCTCCAGCCGAACGCCCACTCGTCCTGATCTCGCCGCTGAATGGACCGGACAGCACCTGCGCGGCCACGCCGCGCACGTGCGCTGGGAGCACAATTCGAAGCACGCGGATTGGTTCGGGTTTTACCAGGACATCGGTGCCGGCTTCCGTGCGGACAGCGGCTTCGTGCCACAGGTCGGGTATCGACAAGGCCTTGGCGGAGGAGGATGGACCGTGCGGCCGAAGGGATTTGTCTCTCGGCAGCGCACATTTTTGAACGTCGACTACCAGTACGATCGCAGCGGCGGTCTGATATCCCGTAACGTGACGCCGGGGTTCGGCCTCGATACGCCACGGGACGGATTTCTGCAGTTCCGCTATCAGGACGAACAGGCCCGCGCCGGCGATGTCGTAATCGGTCGAAAGCGAATCGGCTATGTCGCGCAGTTCAGCCCGACCCGGTGGCTGTCTCAGATCGGCCTCGACGGCCTCACCGGGGAGGAAATTGACTTCGACAACGTGCGGCGCGGTCACGGCGCGACGATCAATCTGAACGCGCGACTCAATCCCACCCAGCACCTGGAGCTCGCGCTGCTGCGGAATCTCCGCTGGCTGAACGTCGACACCGCGATTGGCAGGGGGCGACGCCTGTTCACCGCGCGCGTGTCTCGCGTCCGCGCAACGTATACGTTCACGTCGCGCCTCTTCGTCCGCGGGATCGCGCAGTACGTCTCCACCGATCGGAATCCTTCACTCTACACGTTTGACACGACCGCGCGATCGGGGGAGTTCACCTCCTCGGTGTTGCTGTCCTACAAGGTGAATTGGCAGTCCGTGATGTTCGTCGGCTATGGCGACGCCCGGGAATTGACCGACCCGAATCATCTCGCGCCCTCGGACCGGCAGTTCTTCATCAAGTTATCCTACGCGTTCCAGCGTTGAGGTCGTGCTCCACGAAGCCGTTTCCAACGCCGGCTTTAAGGTTAGAATCCGCTTCTGGCCGCTTCGCTCGCGTTCGATGAGATCACCGTCATGACTCCGCTGCCGACGACAGGTTCCACGCTTCCGGGCTTGTTCGAGTCTGTCCCCGCCAGTCACACCGCGATTGTTCTGCCGGAGCAGAGCATTCGGATCAGCTACGGGCAGCTGCAGCTGCAGGTTGAAGCGGTTGCCGAAGCGCTGAGCGCGTGCGGCATTCGTCGAGGCGACCGCGTCGGGATGGCGCTGCCAAACGGTCTTCCAGCTATCGTGTCGTTGCTCGCCGCGGCAATGGCGGGGACGGCGGCTCCGCTCAACCCCGCATACAAAGAGGATGAATTCCTCTTCTACCTCGACGACACGAACGCCCGAATCCTGTTGCTGCCGCCTGATGGGGCGGCTGATCGAGCCGACGCGGCGCGCCGCGCGGCCGGCGATCGCGTCCGCGTGATTGCCGTCGCGATGAGCAATGCGGGCGAGGTGAGTCTCTCCGGCGTTACGGACAGACGAGCAATCGATCTTCCGTCAGTTGATGACGTGGCGCTCGTGCTGCACACCAGCGGTAGCACCGGACGTCCGAAGCGCGTCCCGCTCGCGCACAAGAACCTGTCGATTTCAGCCCGCAACGTCGCCCGGAGCTACGCGCTGACTGCTGACGATGTGTCGCTGTGCGTGATGCCGTTGTTCCACGTGCACGGACTGGTCGCGTCGACACTGGCCACACTCGCGACCGGCGGGACCGTTGTCGTTCCCGCGAAGTTCAACCCGTTGTCCTTCTGGCGCGTTGCCCGCGACTACGGCGTCACATGGTATTCGGCCGTCCCGACGCTCCACCAGTTACTGCTCGCGCGCGCGGCTTCGATGCCAGGCAAGCCCCCGGGGACCGAACGCCTTCGCTTCATCCGATCGTGCAGCGCGTCGCTCGCGCCCCAGGTGATGCACGAACTCGAAGCCGCGTTCGGCGCGCCCGTGCTCGAGGCCTACGGCATGACGGAAGCCGCGCATCAAATGGCCTCGAATCCGCTGCCGCCGGAAGAGCGCAAACCTGGATCGGTCGGCCGCGGCACCCACGTCGAGATCAGCATCATGGATGCAAACGGCCGGCATCTGGGTATCGGCGAACACGGCGAGGTCGTGATTCGCGGACCCAACGTGATTGGAGGTTACGAGAACAATCCCGAGGCGAACGCCGCGTCCTTCACCGACGGGTGGTTCCACACCGGAGATCAGGGCTATCTCGATGCGGACAGCTACCTGACGCTCGTCGGCAGAATCAAGGAGCTCATCAACCGCGGAGGGGAGAAGATCTCGCCACGCGAAGTGGACGAGGTCCTGCTTGCGCATCCGGCCATTGCGGAAGCGGTCTGCTTTGGCGTGCCGCATCCAACGTGGGGCGAAGAGGTCGCGGCAGCCGTCGTGCTGCGCGACAAGGCCACCGAAGGAGATCTTCTGTCGTACTGCCGGGAGCGCCTCGCCGATTACAAGCGCCCGAAACAGATCCACATCACCGAGACGATTCCGCGGACGGCGACCGGCAAGATTCAGCGCCGCCTCGTCGCCGAGGCGTACGCGCACAAGGAACATTGAAAACGTCGTGAAGATTCTCATCGCGGGCGCCGGAGCGATCGGCGGCTATATCGGTGCGCGGCTTGCCCGCGCGGGTGCCGATGTCGTGCTGTTCGCCCGTGGACCACATCTGCGGGCAATGCGCGAACGCGGACTCCGGGTGCGCAGCCCCGAGGGGGACTTCGAGGTCCATCCCGAAGCGACTGGCGACCTCACGACAGTGGGCACGCTCGACGTGGTCGTCATCGGTGTGAAGGCGCATAGCCTGCCCGCCCTCGCTCCGCACCTCCGCTCACTGTTCGGGCCCGACACCGTCGTCGTCAGCACACAGAACGGCATCCCGTGGTGGTATTTCCAGGATCACGGGGGAGAGCTCGACGGATATCGTCTCGATCGTGTCGATCCTGGCGGAGTGATTGCCGCCGCGATCGAACACCGACGCGTCATCGGATCGCTCGCCTATTTCGCGACCGAGATCGTCGAACCCGGCGTCATCCACCACACCGACGGCAATCGCATCACGCTGGGCGAGCCCGATGGCAGCCGATCCGAACGATGCCGCCGGATCGGTGAGGCGCTCATTGCCGCTGGATTCCGATGCCCGATCACGACGCGCATCCGCCAGGAGATATGGGTGAAACTTCTCGGGAACGTGGCGTTCAATCCGATCAGCGCACTGACGGGCGGCACGCTGCAGGAAATGGCGCGACACCCGGAGGTTTCGCGCGTTGTCCGCGATGTGATGCAGGAGACCGAAGCGGTCGCCGCAAAATTGGCCATCGACCTGCCCGTCTCGATCGACCAGCGGATGGCGGGGGCCGAAAAGATCGGCGCGCACAAGACGTCCATGCTGCAGGACTGCGAGGCCGGACGTCCGATGGAGATCGAGGCGGTCGTCGGAGCGGTCCTGGAGCTCGGTCAGCGGTTGGACGTGCCGATGCCGGTGACGCGTGCGGTGTACGCCTGCACGAAGTTCCTGGATGAACACAGGCAAGCGCGGTCCGTGCCGCGGGTCCAGGGAGTGGCCCAGTGAACATCCACAACCGCTGGTTCCAGCTCGCGGCGTCCGTGATCACGATGATCATGATCGCCAACCTGCAGTATGCCTGGACGCTGTTCGTTGCGCCGCTCCAGGCCGGCACCGACTGGAAGCTGTCGGACATCCAGTTCGCCTTCACGCTGTTCGTTCTCTGTCAGACGTGGGTGCAGCCTCTCGACGGATGGTTCATCGACCGGCTCGGGCCGCGCGGTTTCATCCGCGCGGCCGGCCTGCTGTGCGGCCTCGGCTGGGCGGGGATGGGATATGCGACCACGCTGCCAATGCTGTATGTCCTGTACTGCGCCGCGGGCGCGGGCGCGGCCTTCGTGTACAGCGGGTCCATCGGTTCGGCGCTGAAGTGGTTCACGGAACATCGCGGGCTCGCGGCGGGAATCATGGCCGCCGGATTTGGCGGCGGCACAGCGCTTTTCATCCCGTTCATCAACTCCGCGATTCAGGCGCACGGCTATCGCACCGCCTTCATCGCCACGGGCATCTTCCAGGGTCTGGTCATCGTCGCCGTTGCGCAGGTTCTGCGGCATCCCCCAGCCGAAGCGGCGACGCCCGCAACAGCATCAGCGAGTGGCGAATCGCAAGTGCGCCGCCGGCAGTTCACCACGTTCGAGATGCTGAGAACGCCGCGATTCTATGTGCTGTACGCGATGTTCGTGATGATGGCGACCGGTGGCCTGCTGGTCACGGCGAACGCAGGGCCGATCTCGAAATCGTGGGGGTTCAGCGCGTCGGCCCTTGCGCTGGCCGCGACGTTGAGTCCACTCGCGAATGCCGCGAGCCGAATCTTCTGGGGTTGGGCGTCCGACAGCATCGGCCGTGAATACGCGATGATCATCGCCTTCGTCGCCAACGCCGTATCGCTGGTGCTCGTCCTCGTTCTTGGGCAGATCTCCGGCGGATGGTTCGCATTCACGGTGGTGCTCGTCTACTTCACGTGGGGTGAGATTTACTCGCTCTTCCCGCCGACAGCCGCCGACTATTTCGGCACGCGCTCGGCGACAGAGAACTACGCCGTGTTGTACACCGCAAAGGGCACGGCGTCGATCATAGGCGGCTGGTTTGGTGCGCTGCTGTTCGAGCGGTTCGGCAGCTGGTCCGTCGGATTCTACGGCAGCGCGATCATGGCGCTCGTTGCTGCGGCGCTTGCGGCCGGATTGCACATGGCGAACGTGGCGAGGGTAGCGGTCGGCGCGCCCGTCGTGGCCAAGTAGGCGCGCGCGCATGCCGGGAACCTTGGAGATCCGCGCGAACCTCGAAGGCGCCTATCCAGACGTCTTCACCAAGGAAGTTCTCGCGGCGCTCGATGCATTGGCGCCCCTCAACGCGGATCGCAAGGAGGTCATGGCCGCCCGGATCGCGCGCCGCGCGGCGCGCGCACGGAACAATGAGCGGATCACGTTCCTGCCACCGGACGCGTACATTCCACGCACCCGGATCAAAGTTCAGGATGCGCGAGACGGCAAGTTCGTCGGGAGCGACATTCCCGCGGACTTGCGCCGCCAATGGATTCAGGGGACCGGTCCCGCGGCCAAGCCGCATGCGGCCACCGAGGCGAGCATCCGGAACGTTGCGTATGCGCTCCTCTCCGGGGCTGACGGCTGGATGTTCGACGGCGAGGACGCGCTCGGCCAGGTTTCGACGATGTCGCTCGACAACCAGCGGAACCTGAAGCTGGCGATTGGCCGCGATCGGATATTTCTGAAGGTCGCGGAGCAGGTCGCTGCTGAGATGAACCGCTGGGCGCAGGGTTTCTTCGGGCGGACGATCATCGACGACTGGACCCGGCAGCTCGATTTCACGACCAAGATCTTCCGTGCGCGGGGCCTGCACCTCGACGATCGTCACGTGCGCTATGCCGGTGCCGGCTTTTCAGCCTCGATCGTCGATACGACGCTGTTCATCGTCAACAACCATCGCCAGCTTCGCGACGCGGGCGCGTCGCTGGTGCTGTATCTGCCGAAAATCCAGACCGCGGAGGAGGCCGCTCTCTGGAACGATATTCTTTCCGCAATCGAGCAGCACCTCGGCCTCTTCGTTGGCGCGATCAAGGTCTATGTGCTGGTCGAGCAAATCGAAGCGTGCTTCCAGCTGATGGAGATCCGCGCGGCGCTCGGGATTCGCTTCGTTGGTTTCAATACCGGCCGATGGGATTACATCAACAGCGTCTCCGACGCGATGACCTGGGATCGCGAGTTCGTCAACCCGAACATCGACGCGATCGTGATGACGTACAGCTACATGCGGTCCTACGAGGATCGCGTGCGGCGGGCCGTCAACACGCCCGATCGCCTCGGGCGGTACGCGCTCTGGCAGGGCGGCATGGAGCCCAACATTCCTGTTGGATCCGACGCGGGGGTGACCAACGGGATGACGAGGGCGAAAAGCGGGGCCGAGCGCGAGCAGCGTGAAGGCGCCAGCGGGAAATGGGTCGCACACTGGAAAATGGTCCACATCGTCCGGCCGGTGTGGGAGGAGATTGGGGAGGAGAATCAGCTCGGACGATCGTTTCCTCCGCTTACATATACACAGGCCGACGCGGACAGCCTGATTCAACTCGAAGCCGCGCCGCGGACCGTTCGCGGCGCGCGCGATCTTCTGAGCGTTGCGCTGCAGTACGGCAACGCGTTCGGCCAGGGTCTGCAGGCCGCCGCTCTCAAACCTGCCGATTTTTTCGGCAACGATGACGTCCTCTATTTGATGGAGGATATGGCCACGGGCGAAATCCGCCTCAGCATTCTCTGGGAATGGCTGCACAAAGGCGCCCGCTTTACCGCGGACGATCAGATTGGCGTGATGACGGGAGACAGGTTCACGCGGGAGCTCTTCCTGCGGCTTCTGGTCGAAGAGTACGCCAAGCTGCGAACGGCCAGCAATCGCGATGTCCACGATGTATCAAAGAACACCACACTGCCGATCGCGCGCGAGATCGTCGAGACCTACGTGACGAGCGACGTCAAGCTGCCGTGGTACATCGATCTGCTGAACATCAATCTCGACAACCACGATTTGTCCGAAGCCAGGCGCCGCATCGGACGGCTCACCGAAGCGTTTCGCAAGGACGGCACCAGAGTCACCGAGAATCTTGATTTTGCACCTGCCGCAACCTGATGTGCTCGCCTCAATTTCGCAGCAACACCGCACCGTCCACAACGTTGTAGAACCCGCTCGGCTCCGTACGCTGACGTCCTCCGACGAACGTGCACGAATTGTGGATTCTTACTTTCGCTCCAGACGACAATGTTGCGATGTTGTCGGAGGACGTTCGGTCTCGAATCGCGGCTCACCGGTGGTATCACACGATTGATTTGGGTGGCGGAGTGATCACCGCGGGCGTGGACGATACGTCACAGCGGCTTGCGCGATTGGGAATGCCGGCATCTCTCAGCGGCCTGTCCGTCCTGGACGTCGGCGCATGGGACGGTTTTTTCTCGTTCGAGTGTGAGCGGCGTGGCGCAGCCCGGGTTCTCGCGACAGATTACTACTCCTGGCATGGGCCGAGCTGGGGCTCCAAAGCAGGTTTCGAGTTGGCGCGGCAGGCGCTCGGCTCGCGTGTGGAGGATCTGGACATCGATGTCATGGACCTGTCTCCAGAGCGTCTCGGCACATTCGACATGGTCATGTTTCTAGGCGTGCTCTATCACCTGCGGCATCCACTGTTAGCGCTCGAGCGAGTGGCATCGGTAACTCGCGGCACGTTGATTCTGGAGACAGTCGTTGATCTTGTAGGCCTTGAGCGGCCCGCGGCTGCTTTCTATCCGGGACGAGAACTGAATAATGACCCGACCAATTGGTGGGGCCCGAATCCGGCGGCAGTAGCAGGAATGCTGGAGAGTGTGGGATTTCACGATATCCGGATGATCACGAACTTGCCTGGCTGGCTGTATCGAGCGGGACGCGCGGGATGGCATCACCTGAAAGGAAAGAATCGTTTGCCGCTGGCCTTTCGGCAGGATCGAGCGGTGTTCCATGCCAGCAAAAGTGAAGCGCAGCGATAAGAACGCGAGCGCCGCACAACATGATTTCCAGAAGTATGACTAGCGTCTTGTACTAGCGACTTGTAAAAGGGTACGATGGCGCATGCCATCGATTCGGTTCGTGTTGACGACTGAGCAACCCGCCGACGTCTGGATCCCAATCTCAGCTCTGCCTTGTTGACACAATCCGCCGCAGGCTTTACAATGCAAAGTATTCGCTACGGGCCTTACGTCAGTCACTGCCCGGAGGTTCTGATGGACGCGGCACTACTCAGGCGCCCGAGTGCCCTCATTCCACTCGCAATGTCGGTCGCTGGCCTCGCCATCGCCATTGGCTACGCTGCGATGTTCGGTACCGCCCGGCAGGCCGACGAGGGAGCCGCGGCCCACGTCTGGCAGCTGCTCATGGTCGGTCAGGTGCCGGTTATCGCGTTTTTCGCCATCAGGTGGCTTCCAACTGAGCCCAGGCGCGCGCTGCTGGTTCTTGCCCTTCAACTCGGCGCGGCGCTCGCCGCGATGTTCCCCGTCTGGTGGTTCCAGTGGTAATCCGCGGTCGCGCCAACGTCAGTTCATTGAGACCGTGTGGGTCCGATCTGATTTGTGACTTTTCCGTCGGCGTCGAGAAACGAAAGACTCGGCGTTCCATCGGGTGTGACCTGTAAAACGATTCGTGTTCGTCCGTTGCGGTCCATGAGCGAGACGCGTGCGACTCCTTCCTTGTCATGACCGACCAACACACGCCGCCGGCTGTTTCTAGCGTCAGTGTCCGACACAGTCAGCCCGACGATGTGGTTCGTTGAATCGTCGACGCCCGCGAGTTGGACAAACTGAGAGTTGCCTCCGTAGCGATCGAACGAAAGGCTCACGCCGGAATCCACCACCTCGCCTTTCGCGTTGCGGCGTCCACCGAATACCAGGCCACCATTCTCGGTGCCTTCATCGTTATAGAACAGCATCCCGGCATACGGCCGGTCCTTGGGCGGGCTCTCTTTGCCCCGAACGATGATACCGGGCAGTCGTGCATGGTTGGAAATGACCAACCGTAGTGTGCCGTCAGCCTCACGAATGTTGATCCGGTGCACATTGATCTCATCAAGATTCTCGACTTTGGCGGAAGCCGAGCCCATCAACATGGTAGCCGCGAGCAGTGTCGTCAAAACACTCGAGTAAACGACAAGGAGTTTGGTAAGCATAGGTCTCCTTTGGACCTCGAGGACGAGTTCCGCGATCATATTGAACGTCGCATCGAAGCCGATATAGCACGAGGCATGGCGCGTGATGAAGCGCGTTACGCAGCGCTGCGGGCGTTTGGCGGCGTCGACCAACGAAAGAAGGAGTGCCGGGACATGCGTCACGTAAACTTCGTAGATCACCGGATCCAGGATCTCCGCTTCGCTGTCCGTCAGCTCCTGAAACATCGCGGGTTCGCGTGCACGGCCATTCTCGTCCTGACGCTCGGCATAGCCGGCAGCGTAGCGATCTTCGGCTTCGTCGATGCGGCGCTGATCAGGGCGTTGCCGTACCGTGACCCGTCCCGGCTTGTCACAGTGTTCGGGGCGCGCCCTGATCTCGCGCAAGGTCAGACGCAGGGCGCGGTCTCCTACTTGGACTTCATCGATTGGAGAGCGCGCAATCGAGCGTTCGACTCGATGGCTGCCCACGACGTCCGGTCCGGCTTCACGGTGACGACGCCCTCAGGGCCGAAGCGAGTGCCCGGTCTAAGGGTGACGAGCGGATTCTTCCGCACGTTGGGCGTAACGCCTGTGCTCGGGCGCGAGTTTCGTCCGGACGAGGAGGGACCGTCCGCCCCTCCCACCGTGATGCTCTCCTACAGCGCGTGGCAGACGCGCTTCGCGGGCAGTCCAGACGTCCTGGGACGCACAGTCACGCTGCAATCGCCATGGCTTGCCGCCGCCGAGCCGCATGTCGTCATTGGGGTGCTGCCGCCGGACTTTCACTTCACGCTGGCAGAGCACGCGGAGTTCTGGGCGACGATCAGAAGTCCGCAAGCCTGCTGGATCGTGCGGAGCTGTCGCAGTCTGCAGGTGGTCGCTCGGCTCGCTCCTGACGTTTCCATGCAGATGGGAACGGCGAACATCACGTCGGTCATCGAGCAGTTGCGAGGAGAGTATCCGGACCACCATCGCAACCAAGAGATTGGCAAGCTGGTTGCTCTGCGTGATGTGATCCTCGGCGACGTGCGTCCCATCCTGCTGATGCTCCTGAGCGGCGCAGGGCTGTTGCTCGTCATTGCCTGCATCAACGTCGCGAGCCTGCTTCTGGCGCGCTCTGAAGTGCGCACGCGCGAGATCGCCGTCCGCCACGCGCTCGGCGCCTCGTCCGCGCGGCTCGCACTGCAATTCGCGACGGAAGCGTTCGTCCTGGCCGCCGTCGCGGCTGTGCTCGGATTGGTGCTCGCCACGTGGGGAATGCAGTTTCTCACGAGCTTGCTGAGCGCTGACATGATCAGCCGAATGCCGTACCTTCAGGTGGTCGGCCTGAACGTCCGTCTCGTGGCGTTCGCCTGCCTGGTTTCTCTGATCGCAGCGTTGGCGTTCGCGCTCACACCGCTCACCCGCGTGTCGATCTCGCAGACCCCCGCGAGGCTCAATGAAGGCAGTCGCGGCTCCGCCGGATTGCACTGGCGCCGCTTCGGAGCGCACCTCGTGGTGGCGGAGCTCGCGGTCGCCGTGGTTCTCCTGGTGAACGCGGGACTGCTGGGAAAGAGCCTCTATCGGCTGCTCCACGTCGACACCGGCTTCAACGCGCAGCGGCTCGCCACGGTCTCGGTGACTCCCGTGTCCGTCCGAACTCGCGGTGCTGATGCAACGGCTGATGCAGATGAACAGCCCGGCGCGCTGGCGCGACGAGTTGCAGAACGGCTCGCGGCGTTGCCAGATGTCCAGTCCGTCGGATACGCCGATCTACTGCCACTCGGGCCCGGGCTCGCACCCTCGTCTACGTTCTGGGTCCTGGGTCGCGCCGAAGGCTACCAGCTCAAGGAGGATTGGCCGGTGCGGCGTGTCAGTGCCGGATACTTCCACGCGCTTCAGGCCAGGCTCCTCCGTGGCCGCCACTTCACCGACGAAGAGGTTTCGTCGCTAAGACCGGTGATGATCGTCAACGAGACGGCGGCGCGCCGGTACTTCCCTGACGATGATCCAATAGGCCGGTCGATCGCGTTCGGCAGTGCTGCGTCGCCAGCGCGTGAAATTGTCGGGATCGTCGCCGACATCAAGGATGGCCCGCCAGAAACACCACCGCACCCGAGTGCCTACGTCCCGTTCGACCAGACAGGGTTCGGTCTCGTCATTCGGATATCGCAGTCCGGGCCCGCGCTCTTCCCGTCGCTCGTGGCCGCCATCCGCGAGATCCGGCCGGATGCTCTCGTTGGCGACGTGGCGACGATGGCGGATCGCACGAATCGACTGCCATCCACGTCTCTGCATCACGCATCGGCGTGGCTAATCGGAGGCTTCGCGGCGATGGCCTTCGTTCTGAGCGTCGTCGGCCTTTACGGCGTCGTGGCGTACTCCGTTGGTCAAAGGACCCGCGAAATCGGCGTGCGCATGGCGCTTGGTGCGCAACGTGGGTCGGTCTATCGTCTCGTTCTAGCTGAGGCCTCGTGGCTGGTTGGCATAGGAACCGGGCTTGGGGTGATCTGCGCGGTGACGGCGGCCACTCTGATGCGTCACCTGCTGTTCGACGTCCAATCGTGGGATCCGCCGACGCTTGTGGTCGCGGCGTTCGTCCTCATGGTCTCGGCGCTGTTCGCCAGCTACATTCCAGCTCGTCGGGCCGCGTCAGTGAACCCCATCGAGGTTCTTCGCACCGAGTAGGGTCGTGTGGTCAGGATCGACCTCGATCCTTGGACGATTTCGCAAGTAGCGATAACCACTGACAAATGGCTCCAAACATCAGGGTCCTTGATTCGCGATCGCGAGCCGTCGAAGCAATCGTGTCAGCTACAGACGAAGAGTTTCGATCAGAGCCGACAGCGCGGCCGGCTGCTGCCGCCGACTCGGGTAGTACAAAAAATAGCCGGCGAAAGGCGGGCACCAATCTTCGAGCACCCGCAGGACTGCGCCACTCGCCAGGTGTGGCGCGGCCTGCTCTTCCAACATAAACGCCAGGCCGATGCCATCGATCGCCGCACGGATCAGGATCTCCGCGTCATCGACGATCAGCGGTCCGTCAACGGCTACGGCGAGCGACCGCTTGCCCTTGTCGAACTCCCAGCGGTACACACCGGCGGATCCATGACGGAAGTTGACGCATCGGTGACTCGGCAGGTCGCGCGGCGAGGCCGGCTTGCGGTGCGACTCGAAGTAGCGCGGCGCCCCCACGATTGCGGCCCGCTGATCGGGTGACACCCTGAGCGCGATCATGTCGCGCTCGATGAACTCCCCGAGATGAATGCCGGCATCGAAGCGCCCCGCCACGAGGTCGAAACGACCCTCGTTGGTGGTAGTGACATCGAGCACGATTTCGGGGTAATCGCGCGCAAATTGTCCCAGCTTTGGCGCGAGGACCATCGTCGCGGCAAGCGGCGACACCACTAAGCGGACGCGTCCGGCGGGCTTGTCGCGCAGCCCTGAGACCTGGTCCAGCGCACCTTGAATATCGCCGAGAGCCGGCCGCAAACGGGCGATGAGCTGTTCTCCTGCATCGGTGGGTGCAACGCTGCGGGTCGTCCTCGCCAGCAGGCGCACCCCGATCCGTTCTTCCAAACCCCGAATCGCATGACTCAGGGCTGAGGTAGACACCGTCAGCCGCTTGGCGGCCCGGGTAAAGCTGCGTTCCTCGGCCACGGCAAGGAACGCGGACAGAACGGTGAGCTCGTTGTAGCGCACCATTTGTGAATGGTACTAACAAACCTTTGTCGATTTTCCAGGCTACTCCGTCGCGCACTTCGCCGCTACGCTGGATCCGGAGGGAGAAGAAGAAATGCAGAAGCGGAAGCTCGGAAAGACCAACTTGGAAGTGTCGGCTCTCGGCCTGGGCTGCATGTCGATGAGTTTTGGCTATGGTCCGCCTGCCGACAAGCGGGAGATGATCGCCTTGATTCGATTCGCCGTCGAGCGGGGCATCACGTTCTTCGACACGGCCGAAGCCTATGGCCCGTTCAGCAACGAAGAGCTCGTCGGAGAAGCGCTCGCCCCGGTGCGTGATCACGTGGTGATTGCGACCAAGTTCGGATTCAGGTTCGAGGCTGGCAAGCAGAGCGGCCTGGATAGTCGGCCCGCACACATCAAGGAGGTCGCCGACGCCGCGCTCGAGCGCCTCAAGATCGAAGTGATCGACCTGTTCTATCAGCACCGTGTTGACCCGAACGTCCCGATCGAGGATGTCGCGGGAGCGGTGAAGGACCTGATTCAGGAAGGCAAGGTCAAATACTTCGGGCTTTCGGAGGCAGGCGTCCAGACGATTCGTCGTGCACACGCCGTCCAGTCGGTCGCGGCGCTCCAGAGCGAATACTCGCTCTGGTGGCGAGAACCGGAAGCGGAAGTGTTGCCGACACTCGAGGAGTTAGGGATCGGGTTCGTTCCCTTCAGTCCCCTGGGCAAGGGTTTTCTCACCGGGAAGATCGACGAGAACACCACGTTCGACAGTTCGGATTTCCGCAACGTCGTACCGCGCTTCACGCCGGAGAATCGGAAAGCGAACCTGGCCTTCGTCGACTGGCTGACCACGTTCGCAGAACGGAAGAAGGCGACGTCGGCCCAGATCGCGCTCGCATGGCTGCTGGCCCAGAAACCATGGATCGTGCCGATCCCGGGCACGACGAAGCGGCATCGGCTCGAAGAGAACATCGCCGCGACGGCCATTGAGCTGACGGCCGAGGATCTGCGTGAGATCGATCGCGCCGCGGCACGGATCACCGTGCATGGCGCTCGATACCCCGAACACCTGGAGCGAATGACGGGTCGGTGACGGCAGTTGGACCGTGGGGTCCTCCGCCGCGGTCTTCCTGCGCACGTATTTGCAAAGGAACCGACATGAACATCAAGCGAAGCGGCTCACAGCCGTCCGGTAAAGGGCCGGCTGATTGGTTTACCGGCACGGTGCGGATCGATCCGCTGTTCGACGCACCCGATCCGGCCCGCGTCGCCGGCGCGAGCGTCACGTTCGAGCCCGGTGCTCGCACAGCGTGGCACACGCACCCGCTCGGGCAGACGTTGATCGTCACCGCAGGCGCGGGCCGCGTGCAGCGTTGGGGCGGGCCTGTCGAGGAGATTCGGCCGGGCGACGTCGTGTGGTTCCCGCCGGGTGAAAAGCACTGGCATGGTGCGGCGCCGACGACGGCGCTGACGCACATCGCCATCCAGGAAAAGCTCAATGGCAAGGCGGTGGAGTGGATGGAGCACGTGACGGACGAACAGTACGAGACCCGATCGAACGCGAAGTAAGGAGCAGCCATGCCTCATGTGATCGTCAAACTCTGGCCCGGCAAATCCGAACAGCAAAAGGTTCGACTCACCGACGAGATCGTCAAAGACATCATGAAGTTCCTGAACTACGGCGAAGAGTCGGTTTCGGTGGCGATCGAAGAAGTCGAACCACAGGATTGGGCGGAGAAGGTCTATCAACCGGACATCGTTCGCAACTCGGAGCAGCTGTACAAGAAACCGGGTTACACGATGTGAATTCATCAGAGTTCATAGGAAATCAATCATGCGCGGAGCTGTTCTCTACGGGCCGCGCGACGTGCGTTTCGAGGAGCGCGCCGCGCCAACAATCATCGAGCCGACGGATGCCATCATCGGTCTGTCCGCGACCTGCATCTGCGGGTCCGACCTGTGGCCGTACCGCGGCATCAACCCGATCACTGAACCGACGCCCATGGGGCACGAGTACTGCGGCATCGTCGAGGAGGTCGGACGCGGGCTGACGTCGATTAAGCCTGGCCAGTTCGTTATCGGGTCGTTCTTCGCGTCCGACAACACGTGTCCGCACTGCCACGCCGGCTACCAGACGTCCTGTCAGCACAAACAGTACGTCGTCGGTGCGCAGGCGCCGCGGCTGCGCGTCCCGCTCGCGGACGGTACACTCGTGGCCACGCCGGACGTTCCGTCGGGCGATCTGATCCCGAGCCTGTTGGCGCTCTCGGACGTCATGGGTACCGGGTGGTTCGCCGCCGATGCCGCGAACGTAAAGCCAGGTGCGACGGTCGCAGTGGTCGGTGACGGCGCGGTCGGACTGTTGGGTGTGCTGTCCGCGAAGCAGATGGGCGCGGAGCGGATCATCGCGATGAGTCGCCACGAATCGCGCCAGAAGCTCGCGCGCGAGTTCGGCGCCACGGATATCGTGACCGAGCGCGGAGACGAGGGCGTTGAACGCATCAGGCAACTGACCAAGGGCGTGGGTGCGGACGCCGTGCTGGAATGTGTCGGCACGCACGAGTCGATGGTGCAGGCGATACGATCCACGCGCCCGGGCGGGTCTATCGGCTACGTCGGCGTCCCGCACGGAGTCGACCTCGATGGCGCGGAGCTGTTCTACACGCACGTCCATCTTCACGGTGGCCCCGCGCCGGTGCGCCGCTTCCTCCCCGAGCTGATTGAGCTGGTGCTTAATGGAAAGATCGACCCCGGGAAAGTCTTCGACCTGATGCTGCCACTCGATCAGGTGGCGGAGGGCTACCGCGCGATGGACGAGCGCCGCGCGATCAAGACGCTGCTGCGTCCGTGAACAAGGAGAAACGATGAAACGACGGAAGCGTGGCAGGAGCGGCCTCGAGGTGTCTGCGATCGGGTACGGCTGCATGGGTCTGAACTACCTATCCGGAAGAGTTGGAGAAGAGAACCGGACTATAGGATTTCAGACAACCAGCGATCAGGAAACCCGCTCATAACGCTGTCGATCCTGATTGCGCTTGGCGGCGTTGAATCACAGGTCAAGGGGCACATTCGTGGCGATCTGAATGTCGGCCACGGCAGAGACGTGCTGGTTGATGTCATCACACAATTGCTGCCATGGGTCGGATACCCTCGAACACTGAATGCGTTAAGTGCCCTGAACGAAGTGGCGCCGGAGTGATAAAGACGTATGCAAATCGGGATTCTCGGGTCGGGCCTGATGGGCGGCAAGCTCGGGACGCTCTTCGCGCGTGCCGGACACGACGTGGTCTTCAGCTACGCGCGTAGCGAGGAGAAACTGAAGCGGCTCGCACGCGAGGCGCAGGGGAACGCGCGCGCCGGTACCCCTGTCGACGCGGCGCGCGACGCCGATGCGCTGTTGCTGGCCGTGCACTGGTCCAGAGTCGACGATGTGTTGAAGCAGGCGGGCAACGTGTCGAACAAGGTGATCGTCAGCTGCTCGCTTCCGATGAATGCAGACAACACCGATCTCGTGATCGCGCATACCTCCTCCGGCGCGGAGGCGCTGGCAAAGAAGCTTCGGCGGGCTCGCGTCGTGTCCGCGTTCGGCACCGTGCCGAGCGAGGTGCTGTTCGGCGTGTTCGAGGCGAAGCGCAAGGCCAACCGACCGAGCCTGGTGTACTGCGGGGACGACCATGACGCGAAGGACGTAGCGGCGACGCTGATCCGCGACGTGGGTTTCGACCCGGTGGACGCTGGGCCGCTACGGATCGCTCGGCATATGGAGCCGTTCGCGTTGCTTGTGGCACAACTCGCGTACGAGACCGACGGAGGTCCAGAGTTGGCGTACCGTTTCGAGCGTCGCGCGAAGTAGGAAAAGGGGAAACCGGTCTGCGTTGGCGCGCCGTCGCGCTTCGCGCGCCGGCGCGCTCGGGCATGAACAGATCGATTTATCAAGCCGCTCGTCATCGATGAGACGACGGTTGTGAGCGTCAAGTATCAAGGGGATGACGAGCGGCCGTGGCAACGGTCCCGAGCACCAACCGCCGGCCGCGTCTCTTCGTCCAACAGCGCATGACCGCCTTTGCTCAGGCCTGGCGGGCGCTGGCCCGCCGGCCGCTCTTCACCATTGCAACCCTGCTGACGATGACGGCCGGGATTGGCGTCACGACGGCCGTGTTCTCCATCGTCGACCGCGTCCTGATGCGGCCGCTCCCATTTCCTGACGGCAACCAGCTCGTCAGCGTGTATGAAGCGAGCCCGTCGCGACGTGAACGCACGAGCCTAGTCGCCCCTGGGCGGCTGGCCGACTGGAACCGGCTGAATCACACGTTCGAGGCGATTTCCGGCAGCTATTCGGAAAGCGTGACAGACACGAGCGGCGCCGAGCCCGAGCGGCTCGAGGGACGCCGTGTCATGCCTCGGTTTTTCGACGTCTTCGCGATGGCTCCGCTCGCGGGCCGGACCTTCGTCGATGAAGAGGAGCGATTCGGCGGCGCGACCGCGGTTGTGATCAGCGAGCCGCTCTGGACGCGACGATTCGGACGTCATCCGAACGCGATCGGTCAACGCCTGATGATCGGCGGCAGAGGCTACACGATCCTCGGCGTCATGCCTCGCGCGTTCACGAGCGGGCTCGAACGCACCGCGCTTCGGGCCGCGATATCGATTGACCTGTGGATTCCCGCGCAGCTCTCGCCTCAGTTGCTGTCGATCAGAGAAGCGCGCTTTCTTGGCGGCGTCGGACGGATGCGTCATGGTGTGACGCTCGAGCAGGCGCAGAGCGACCTCGCACGCGTTCAGCACCAGCTCGGTCAGCAGTATCCGAAGACCGACAAGGACTGGAGCACGATGGTGCTCGATCTCAAGGAGGTGCGGGTCGGCGAGTACCGGCGCGCGCTGCTTCTGATCTTCGGAGCTGTCGCTCTGCTGCTGCTCATTGCCGTGGCCAACGTGGCTGGCCTCATGCTCGTGCAGCTGCGCCGCCGCTCGGTCGAGTTCGCGATCCGCAGCGCAATCGGCGCGTCGCATCGGCAGGTCGTGATGGTCGTCATGCGGGAAATCGCGATCCTCGTGATCGTCGGCGGCATTGGCGGTGCGCTGGTGGCGGTGTGGCTGACGAATGCGATCGCAAGCGGATTCACGATTCCGCGCATCTCTGAAGTGACGATCGATCGCCGCGCGCTGCTGTTCGCCGCCGGGGTGAGCGCGCTCGCGACGATTGGGTTCGGCCTCGTTCCCACTGTCTACGCGATGAGACGCCGGCTCGCGTCCCTTCTCTCGTCCGCGGGCCGCAGTGTGTCTGGCGGCCGTTATCGATTGCAGGGAGTGCTGGTCGTCGCGCAAATCGCGCTCAGCGTCGTGTTGGCGGGAGCTGCAGGGTTGCTCGTGCGCAGCTATGCCGCTCTGTCGCATGTGCCGTCCGGTTTCAAGACCGACAACACGCTCACGTTCCACGTCGGCGCCGCGTGGGACGAAGATCGGACGCGCATCGGGCAGCTCCAGGAGCGGCTCGTTCAGGAGTTGCAGCAGCTTCCCGGCGTCCGCGCCGCCGGGTTCACGAACTTCTTTCCCGCGACGGGCGCGACGCTTAGATATCAGGTTCGGGTCGAAGGGCTCGCGGGCCCTGAGACGGACGGATACCTGACCGTCGGTGAACGCACCATTACGCCGGGATACCTGAAAGCGCTTCAGGTGCCGCTCGTCGCGGGAGAGTGGTGTCCCGAGGTTCGCTCTGGTCCGTCCGCGCAGCAGACGGCGATGGTGAACGCCCGGTTCGTCGACGTGTACGCGGGCGGTCAGAGTCTCATCGGCCGGAATCTGATTGTGGCTCAGGGCAACAGTTCCTGGCGCATCGTCGGAACTGTGGCGAACATCATCGAGGATGGACCGTCCGCGCCGGCGGCGCCGTACGCCTACATCTGCATGCCCGCCGGCAGCTGGCCCGATCCGGAATACGTGGTCCGGGCCGAAGGCGATCTACGCGTCATCATGGCGTCGATCCGTCAGCTCGTGCGATCGCTCGACTCCGCGCGCCCCGTGTTCGGCGTCCGCCGTGTCGACGAGATTATCGGAGCGTCGCTCGATCAACCGCGCTTGAATGCGCGCTTTCTGACGATGTTCGCGGCCGCGGCGTTAGCGCTCGCAGCTGTCGGGCTCTATGGCCTGTTGACGCTGCTTATTGCTGACCGCCGTCGAGAGCTGGGCGTGAGGATTGCGCTCGGCGCATCGGGCCGCGATCTCGTGCGTCTGGTGCTGGCCGGCGCCGGCCGGCTGATCGCGCTCGGCATCGTCGGCGGTCTGATTCTGATGTTTGCCGCGAGCCAGGTCCTCCAGACGCTTCTCTTCGGCGTCACCGCCTACGATCCGCGCGCACTCTCCGCCGGCGTGCTGGCGCTCGCGATCGTGTCCGCGCTGGCGATCGCGATTCCTGCGAGGCAGGCAACGAGGATCGATCCGATCGAAGCGATTCGGGCAGAATGATCCCTACCTGACATCGAACGAGCGCCGCTGGACGGCTCCGCGGGCTCTCTTCGCATGCTTCGGATCGTCGGATGTCGCGGCGATCTGCAGCACGTATGTGCCCGCGGGCAGATCGTCGGCGAGGTTGAGGCCACCGGCTGTGGCAAAGGGGCCGCCATCTGCCGGCGGCACCAGTGTGTCAGGCGGCAGCGAGGTGAGCCTGTCGGTGCCTCGCCACAGGCTCGTCACGGCCTGAACCGCTGTCCCCGCGTTGTAGATCTCGTACGAGTACGACAGGTGCGTGCCGGGCGCGTAGACGCGGAGCGCGTCGGCCGGTCGAACAGAGAACCGATCGCTGTCGAGCGACTCGCTCGCCGCGGTGCGTTCACCAGCGCGCAGGACCAGCCCGGAGAGCGCGAACGCGCCGCCCGTCACATCCGGCACGTTCACGAAGCCGCCAACCGAGCCCATCGCGCCGGAGCGGCGGTCGCGAACGGCGTACCGCAGTTGATAGCCCCCGGATCTTTCGATTGGCACGCGCGCGGTGTACACGAGGCCGTTCTTAATCGCCTGCTCGGCCGCTGCGTTCTCGAGCGTGACGTCGAATCCCGTGCTGATGCTGTCGATCTGCACGCCGTCGCTGTTGAAGACCAGACCGACGAGATCTGCCGAAGCCGTCCTGGTGCCACTGGCATCGGTGGAGAAGGCGAGCGCTTGCGCGTCGAGGTGCAGCACCGTGCGAACGAACATTCCACGTCCGGGTGAGTATCCGGGCAGATTCGTGGCGTGCAAGGCGATCGTGGCGGCGCTGAACGGCGAGATCGCCGCGCGAACGAGCTGTTGCGCCGGCGTCGGCGGCCCTGACGGCCGCTCCGGATCGCTCACGCCGATGAACTCCTTGCGCGTCCTCACGCGCACGCCCGCGCGCCTGACGTTCACGGCGATCTTGTGCAGCCGTGACGGCTTTCCCTTGAGCGCGAACGTATTTTGATCCGGCTCGTAGCCGATCACGTAGTAGTCCCGCACGTCGTTGCTGATCCGGCTGAGGCCACCTGCGAGATCGTTCGTGTTCACGACGGCGAAGCCGCCGGTCTGTTCGGCAAGATACGCGAGGCTCTCCTGGGCATCGCGGCTGGCGCGCAGGCGATCTGCCGCGAGGCTGCGCACCACCCCACCCATGGCATCTCGATTCTGTTGCGAGTCTATCGAATGGATGTCGTCTGACGCCCGCAACCCGGCGGGCTGGAGCGCCTGACAATCGATCGCGTAGATGACCACGCCTGAGCGCGTCGCCTGATCGACCACGCGGTCGACGCCATAGCGCACGCGCGGATCCACGTCGGGGAACGTGGTTGCATCGGTTCCGACCGCCAGCTGAAAGCCTTCGGACGCGAAGATCACCGTCTTTCGACCGGGCAAGTCGCGCGCCGCCTGCACGACGAGGTTGAGTGCTGCAAGCGACCCGGCCGTCGCCATCGCGCGCTGCAGCCCGCCCACGTCGTCGACTTCGGGCGTGCCGAGGCCCACCTGAACCACGTCGCCGGACGGCGACACGCCCTTGCGTGACAGGGTGTTGTAGCGCAGCGCGTCGATGGCGGCCTGCAGCGCCCCGCGATCGTTCGTGAGCGACTGCAGCATGCCCCTCGACTCTCCCGTCCGGACGATCGCGACGAGGTCCGTTGGCAGCAGTCCTGTGTCCACGAACCCGCGCAGCGCCCGCCGGGTATTGCTCATGCCTTCGACGGAGAGTCCCAGATCATCGACGACGAGAACAATCGTCCGCCGCACCTGCTCGCGCGTAATCGGCGGCGCCTGAACCCGCGGCGCCTCCGTTGCCGCGGGTGCCGGGACCGCACTCGACCCGATGGCCCTGGCTGCTGGCGCCGCGACCGTGATGACGGGTACGAACTGCGCGAACGTGACCTTCTGCCGCTTGCCGTCCTGGAAGACTTCGAAATCCGCGGCGGTCAGGTCGCGAACGACCTCTCCCTTGCGATCGGTGACAACCGCGTCGATCGACACGACGTCGACGGCGACTCTGAACCTGGGAGGGTCCGAGGGCGCCTGGCTTGCCGCGACTGCCGCCGCCGTGCACGCACCGACGATGATCGACACCCTGGTCGGAGTCATGGTACGCACTGGTAGAATATGTCGAATCCGATCCGCTGGACCGCTGGTCGCATCCTGCCGGCACGCGTCGGGTCGTCACCGATTGGCAGTAACGGACAGCTCGCGCTTCCGCTCCCCCAGCCGGCACCTTGAAGGTTGTCTCGAAGCCGAAGTGCTCATGAAGCCATGCGGTCGCTGAGACGATGTCGCGATACCGAAGCTCCGGCACGATCGTCACTTCGCCTTCGCCGGCTCCCATGTCGTGCTCACCGATCGGACGCGTGTACATAATTTCTGATATGATGTACATCCAGGCTGGGAGGTCAGATGGCGGGAGCGTCCGTTCGGCACAAGCACATTCGCATCGATCAGACCAAGCTCGACAAGGCAAAAAGAGCGCTCCAAGCCGCCACAGAAACCGAGGCGCTCGATCGAGCGCTGAGCCTCGTCGTTTCGGAGGCGGACATCGATGCTGCGCTGCGTCAGGTGGCAGCCAAAGGAAGGCTCAAGAAAGTCTTCCTCTGAGCGTCGCGTGAGATGCGCCGTCTTGTCATCGATACCAACATTTACATCGACTGGTTCAACGCCGGTCGCCACGAAGAGATCCTGTTCGCGCGCGAAGGCATCAAGCATCTAAGCGCCGTCGTCCTGATGGAGCTCCGCGCTGGCGCGTTCGGTGTGCGGGATCGCCGTCTCGTGCAGCGTGTCGAGTCGGCATTCGCGAAAGCCGGACGGATCCTTCTGCCCTCGCGGGCGGTGTTCGTAGAAGCAGGTGAAGTCCTCCGCCAGTTGCAGGTGAAACGCGGTTTTCACCTCGAGACCAGCCACTCGATCGTCAACGACGTGTTGATTGCGCTGTCGGCCCGCTCGATTGGCGCAACAGTTGTCACGCAGAACGAACGACATTACAGGGCTATCGAATCGATCAGAGCCTTCCAGCTTGTGGTGGTCGATTCCCCCTGATTTTTCGGCCTGTTTCGAAAGTGGGAGGCAACTGCCTCCCACCCCAGACCGTGACGGAATGTCACACCGCTGTCACACCTCAGCCGTTCAATTTCGCGCAACGAGCCTCGGCGCTCATCTACGAGCTCGCGCGTGCGGGCCTCCTTGAGGCGTGGGTCACTCCGGCGATCCTCGAAGAGTACGCGGATGTCCTGGGCGAACCACGCAGAATTCGTCGCTGAGATTGTCGAGAGCTTCCCCGTCCGCACTTGCCGGAGCGATGGCGCATTCTCACGCCGCGTACTGAAAGGTGCGGCTACGTTTGCTTCGGTCGTTTGGCGATCAAGCGATGATTCGTACGGCGCGTCAGCGGGGACTCAGGTTCGCCCCTTGATCCTCGATGAATAACCTAGTTGTGATTCAGCGCGACCATTGGCTCGATCCGTGATGCCCTGCGCGCGGGGAGAAATGCCGCCAATATGCTGACGGCGATCAGCAGGATCCCGCCAGCGCCGTACGCGATCGGGTCCAGAGGCGGAATCTCATACAGCATCGTTCGCAGGCTGCGCCCAGCGAAATAGGCGAGTGGAACGCCGACCGTCGCTCCGAGAAGTACCAGAAGGAGCGCCTCGCGCAGGATCAGCCCAAGAACCGATCGCCGATCGGCGCCTAGCGCCATACGCAACCCGATCTCGGGCACGCGGCGATTGATCCCGTACGAGATGGTGCCGTACAGTCCGAGGCACGCCAGAAACAGGGCAATGGCGCTGAAGATCGACGTCAGCCGCGCAATCAGTGTGTCCTGCGATACTCGTTGCGCCATGCGACCGCTGAGTGGCATCACATCCAACACGGGCAGCCGCGGCTCCGACTCCGCGAGCGCCTGACGAACGGTCGCCGTTATCGTCGCAGATGACCCGGCTGTGCGAATCTCCAGGTCACTGAGGACCTCGTCGTCCTGCGCCGCTGCAAGTTGATAGACCATGTTCGGCGGCGGCGTCCGTAGCTCTACGTACTTAGCGTCTTCGACGACTCCAGCGATGACGAACGCGTCCGGTCCTACCGGGCTTCCCCAGCTCCAGCGCTTGCCAATCGCGTCACCGTTCTTGAAGAATCGCCGCGCGATCGTCTCGTTCACAATCGTGTTACGGTTGCCCGGCGTGTGATCTTCAGGGCCAAACAATCGTCCCCTCAGCAGCCGAAGACCTACTGTGTCGAAGTAGTCCGCAGTCACCACTTCTTCATTGCTGCTGAGACGTTCTCCCTGCCCAGGCGTGTACCCTTCGATGCCGAAACCGCCGATTCGCTCGGGACCAGCCAGTGGCCCGTTCAGCGACAGACTCGCGGAAGTGACGCCGGGGATCTGCCGCATGCGATCGAGTATTCGCTCATAAAGCGCCTGCCGCTGTTCCGCCGTGTAGCCAAGACTCCGTACGTCGAGCCTCGCGGTCACGACCTGTTCGCGGTCGAAACCGATGTCCATCGAGGTCAGCACTCGCAGGCTCCGAACGAACAGCGCGGCAACGACCAGCGCGAGCAGGCAGAAGGCCATCTGGAGCGTCACGAGCGCTTTACCGACGAAAAGCGATCGGCGGCCGCCACTGGTGCCGCGCGACTCCGCCTTGAGCGCATCGGCCAATGACACGCGGGTGCCGCGGATGGCAGGAAGGATGCCGCAGGCGACTCCCGTCATCAGGGACACGCCGACAGCGACAGTTAGCACGCGCGCGTCGACGCTGATGTCCATGGTGATGAGGTTGGCAGTGGGCGCGAACATCTTCAGGAGCGCGTCGCGGCTCCAGAAGGCGACCAAAACACCAGCGACGCCAGCCCCTGCGCCGAGGAGCAGGCTCTCCGTCAGCATTTGACGTACCAGTTGCATCCGCCCGGCACCAATGGATAGACGGATCGCAATCTCGCGCTCGCGCGCCGAGGCTCGCGCAATCAGCAGACCCGCGACGTTGCCGCACGCGATCGCGAGCAGCACCACCATCATCGCGAGCAGAACGAACAGCGGGGAGGACACATTGTCTCGGAAGGGTGAGAGCCCGCGAGACGCTGGCTCCAGGAGAATCTTCTCGCCGCGCACGGTGTCTCGCATGTTCTCGAAACCGCCGCCTGAGAAAAACGTCTCGGCCTCACGCTGTCGCTGCACGGTTAAAGCGGCCGCAATCGTCGAAGGATCCGTTCCACGCGGCACTCGTACAAACACGCTGAGCCATTCGATCGTTTCTTGGGGCGGCCACGGCTTACGTGTGTCGCCCCCGTCGTGACTGCTCGCGTTCTGCGCATATCGCACGACCGGCTGCATCACCAGCGGAATCCAGACATCCGGACTGCGCACAGTGAGTGTCGTTCCGAAGAACCGCCGCTCCGCGATACCAACCACCGTGAACACGGTGCCATTGATTGTCAGGCTACTTCCAACGGCGTTTTCTGATGCTGACAGCTGCCGACGCCAGTACGGGTCGCTGATAACGGCAACCGGGTGAGCCCCGACCGTGATGTTATCGCTTCCCGTAAGCAGGCGCCCGCGCTGCGGCCGCTGGCGGAGGAGTTCAAAGTACTCGCCGGAAACGAGCTGCACCGTGCCACGCTCGGCCTTGCCCGCGCCGCGTCCTTCAGGTTCGAGCTGCATCCCGGCGATGCTCGAGACGGCAGCGATTTCCGCACGACCGGGGAGTTCCTTCTGAGCACGTTGGATTGCGGGCCACGCAAGCCTGCCCGCAGTTTCGTTTTTGGTCGCACGCAACGCCTGGAAGATACGATCGGGTTCATGGACAGGCAGCGACCGAAGGACAACAGCATTTAGCAGCGTGAATACCGCCATCGATCCGCCAATCGCTAGAGCCAGCGATCCAGCTGCCACCAGAGTGAAGCCAGGGTTCTGAAAAAGCGTTCGAACGGCGTATCGGAGGTCGCGCATCAGCATGGCGATGAAGCCTGTTGTCGCAAACTGATCGAGCTGCAGTGTACAGGATCTCTGGCGTGTCGATCGCTCAGCACGGGCTGCTGGCAGGCCGTGTCTGATTTTCACCGCGGCCCGTTAGCCTCTTTCTTTATGATCCCACCATGGCTCTCATTGTTTTCCTCCGAGGTGTCAATGTTGGCGGACACCGGACATTTCGCCCAAGCATCCTCGCACGAGAAATGAGCGACTACGATGTCGTCAATGTGGGGGCTGCGGGCACGTTTGTCGTTCGTAAACCTGGATCCCGGGCAAAGTTTCGTACTGCCTTGCTCCGGAAGCTGCCATTCGAAGCGAAAGTTGTGCTGTGCGATGGCCGCGATCTTTTGCGCCTGGAGACGGAGAATCCGTTTGCAGCTGAGCCGTCACCCTCGGATGTTGTTCGATTCGTGAGCATCCTGTCGAAAGCCGGCGGCGTCCGCGCGGCGCTTCCAGTCACGTTTCCGTCACACGGGGCGTGGCTGGTGCGGGTGATCGCGTCCGATGGACAATTTGTGTTTGGGATGTACCGTCGTCACATGAAGACGATCGGCTATCTTGGCCAGATCGACAAACTCTACGGTGTGCCAGCGACGACCCGGAATTGGAACACGATAATCGCAATCGTCCGGATCTTGAAGGGCCAGGTAAGTAAGGGTCGCTGACGCCGTCCATGTCCAACTTTCACCACGGACTGGCAGCGAAGCTTCGCCTCAAACCGCCTAGAAAGATCTCGGCACCAGTGAACGTGTGGTGAAGGTCGCGGGACTTCGGCTCCTTCGGCACTCCGGCGAACCGTCGGTTTTGCGGCCGCTGCGCGGCCGTTTGGGAAAAAGACGATGTTGGGACCGGCCGACGACCGGCGTGCTCCAGGTGGAGTACCTTCATCGGACTTCCGGCCAAGGAGGTCTCGATGACGCCCAACATCGCCGACATTATCCGTCACCACATCTCGCTCGAGGTCCGCTGTATCGATCGCCTGTATCTGCACGCCTACATGCCCAAGCTACAGACATCCGGCGGTCTGTGCTACTTCCTCCACGACTACTTGGGTCATCCGGTGCCCTCGCCGGCGTTACTCAAGCCGCGGCACGACCGCTTTGTCGCCGCCGTCGAGCAGTTTGCCTCCGATCATCACGTACCCCTCGTCACCTTCGAACGCGGCGAGAGCAAGGACGAGTTCGTCGCGCCGTACCGCACCCGGTTCACCGCGCGTGAAGGCGTCGTGCTCATCGGCGTGGCGCAGGAAAAGATGCGGTCCTTCAAGGCCCGCAAACGGCAGGGCCGCGGCCACACACCCGTCTTCGATTTCTCACGCCAGTCGGTCAGCGTCAATCACTACTACTTCTACGTCCATGATCGCGAGTGGGGTCCCGCGTTCCTCAAGATCGGCACGTACCTCCCGTATCCGGTGAAGCTCTGTCTCAACGGGCACGAGTGGGTAAAGCAGCGTCTCCGCCGCGATCGCATCCGCTTCGAGAGCCTGGACAACGGCTTCTTATCGTGTGCCGATTCGACCGGGCTCCAAGCCGCGTGTGACGCGCTCGGTCCGGCCGACGTCCAGGGCGTCTTCGACCGTTGGTCGCATCGCCTGCCGTGGCCGATGACCGTAGCGGAACGTGCGGCCGGCTACAACCATCGCCTGGCCCTCTGCCAACTCGAAGTGAGTCTGACCCAGGTCTTCGATCGTCCCGTGCAGGGCCGTCATTTCTTCGAAGCGGTGATCCGTGAGAATCTCGACCTGGGACGACCGGACCGCGTGCGCTTGCTGTTTCCGTTGCGTCTCACGCGCGCCACTCCGCCGCCCGCGTTTGGTTACCGCACGCGGGTCATCACGGATGGCGTCGAGCCCAGCCTCCACGTGGAGTACAAGTCGTCGCACGTGAAGCAGTATTTCAAAGAGCAGCACGCCCTTCGCACGGAAACCACAATCAATAACCCGATGGATTTCTACGTGCGAAAAGCCGTCGATAACCTGTCATACCTGCGCGAACTCGGACATCAGGTGAATCGGAAGCTCCTCGAAGTGGAACGCGTCAGTCACCACTGCGTGCTGACCCAAGAGGCCCTGGACCGTCTTCAACGTCCAACCGTTGAAGACGGCCAACGGGTGTCAGCGTTGCGCTTCGGTGACCCGCGGGTTATGGCGCTCTTCCAAGCGCTGTGCGCCTTCACGCATCTGCCGCACGGCTTTCGCAATCACGACCTGCGGCCTGCCGTCGAAGCACTGCTCGGTCACCAGTACACGCGAGCCCAGATGACCTACGATCTTCGCCGCCTTCGTCTCAAAGGGCTGATTCATCGCATTCCCAGGACGCACCGCTATACGGCGACCAGCTACGGCCTCAAAGTGGCGTTCTTCTATGCCAAGCTCTATCTCCGGGTCCTCCGGCCGAACTGGTCCGCACTGCTCCCCGCCGCCGATTCGTTGCCGCGCTCCCTTCGCATCGTCCTCGATCAACTCGACGCCGAAATCCAGAAACTCCACCAGGAGGCCGCGCTTGCTGCCTGAAAAACTTGCTTCAACCCGTAAGATCTCATGCTTAGAAAGTGTCTAGTCTAGTTGTGCAGCCCGGCGACGTAGTCGCTCACCTTCGTCCGCGTCGCCTCGGTGACGTCGCTCTTCCGGGAGAGTTCAGTCAGCCGAGGGCGATCCAGCATGAGGCCGCCGGTCATCGAAGACCGCCGAAAATCCTCGTGCCGCACGACGAAAGGTGTCGCGAAGAATCTCACAGGTGGAACCGCCCAATGGATATGTTCCATCCATAAGTGCGTCGTCAGTTCCGCTTTCAGAACTCGCCATTTGAACCATGGTCACGATGCGGTGGGTTCGATCTCCGGTGGGTCATTCGTTTAGCCAGCATCACCGTTTTGTCGCCGCGGAGTGAACGCGTCCATACCTGAACACTTGGAGAAGTGCCATGACCATCGACCTGCTGAATCGGCAATCGTCAAACTTTGTGCTGTGGGCACCGGCGCAGGACGCCCCCCAGCTGATCATTGGCACATTCCAGCCAGGTGCGCCTCCAATTCTTAAGGACAAAGGAACATTCAAGCTCTCGGCGGCCGCGGGAGTTTCCGGCCTATTCGAGATTTCGCCTGCGACCTGCGGTCTGCAGAACGGCACCGTCTATCACTACTGGTTCGAGGTCGACGACACCCACGTCGGACATCAACCCGGAAGTCGAATCGCCGTCTGCGATCCGTCGGCCTTGACGACAGATTGGCGTCTCACTGAAGGTGACCAGCCGGCGGCCGTCACCAAGTTCGAGAACGCGAAACTCGTCCCATGCGATCCGGACGGTACGGTGGTAGCTGCCGCCGCGCTTCCAGATGCGCGGCGCCTTCCGCAGAACAATCAGATGGTTATCTACGAACTGCCGACGGCTTGGGCGCGACGACCGCGTGGGGGCGGAGTCGAGCGCGGCGTCGGTACCTTTCGAGACATCGTGGCGATGTTAGACGTGGTAGCGCAGGGCGCCAATTTCGCTGAACTCGAAGCAAGCCAGCGCGGCCGCGCCCACATCCTCGAACTCGGCATCAACGCGATCGAATTGCTGCCGCCGGCCGACAGCCTGTTCGACCGCGAATGGGGATACGGCACGTCGCATCTGAATGCGCCTGACTACGAGCTCGGGTTCCCCGAGGGGAATTCCTGGCCGACCGCGAATGCCGACCTTTGTCGTCTCGTCGAGACCGCCCACGCCAAAGGCATCCGAATCATCGTCGACGTCGTGATGGGATTCTCCCGCAACGGTCCGTACCAGCACATTGACTTCGACGACTTCCACATCGCATTCGACCCCAAACGTCCACCGAACGATCCAGACGCGTTTACCTCTCGGCCCGGCGAGGCGCGTCAGGACTTCGGCAGTCGCCTCTTCCGGTACGTCAAGCGCATTACTACGTACGATCCGATCGGAGGACAGAACGCGACCTTCACTCCGGCGCGGCATCTCCAGCTGGTGTCGCTCGCGCGCTGGATGCGTGACTTTCATGTGGATGGATATCGCATCGACAGTGTGGAAACCGTGGCCAACTGGGACTTCATCCAGACCTTCATGGAGAACGGCCGCAGCGACTTCCGCGCGTTGTGCGCGGCGCAAGGGATGTCGCAGGCCGAAGCCGATGCACGCTACCTCGTTGTCGGCGAGGAACTGCAGGAGCCGCTCGACATCATCCGACAGGGTCGGATCAATGCCTTGTGGCGCGAGAAGTTCCGCGAATACATTCGTGCCGCACTGCTCGGGCAGAACGCCGACGGCGAGTCTCTCGAATCGACGGTACGAAAGGCGGTCGACTGCCGCGAGTTTCAGTACAAAGACCTCGCCGAAGCGGTGATCTACCTCGGCACGCACGATGTGGAAGGGTTCCACAAAGAGCGCCTCGCGACCATGTTCCGATACCTGTTTCCGATCGATGATTCGATGAGCGACGCACAGAAAGACCGACAGAACCAAGCCATCGAGCGCCGGATGAAGCTCGGGTTTGTGTGCCTTCTGACGGCCGTGGGGATTCCCATGATTCTCGCCGGAGACGAGTTCGCGGACGAGCACGACCTGTTCAACATTCACGGCAGCGTCTCGAACCAGAACGGGAAGCAGGTGGATCCAGTCAACTTCAGCCGTCTGGAAGGCGGCGAAAACCAGTGGCGTCGCAACGTCCTAACGCACGTAAAGCGGCTGATCGAGTTGCGGACGACCCATCCGGCGCTCGCCTTGAACGAGACGAAATTTCTGCACGTGGACTTCACAGCGGGACGGCGGATTCTCGTGTGGCAGCGTGGTGATGACAATGATCCGGTCATCGTCGTTGCGAACTTCTCGGATTTCGAGACCGACCATCCGTTCGACGCTTCATCCGAGTACGTGGTTCCCAATTGGCCGCATCGGGGCGACTTCCTGTGGCGCGAGGTCTCCCAGAAACGCGATGTGCCGACGGCGTGCATCGGGAGGGAGCCGCTCTTCCCATGGGAAGCCAAGGTGTACGCGCGCCGATGAGTCAGCGCGCACCTGCGCCGGCGATCTTCGCCGCGTCGATGTGGTGCACCCGCGACAGACCCGACCGTGGCACCAAGAGCAACACAGTGGTGAAGCCCTTCGCCTTGTACGGCCCCAGCTTAGTCATCTTGCGCCGTATCTGCTCTCCGACGCGCATGTGGAACATTTGTCGTCTGGCGCTGGCCGGCGAAGAAATATTCCAGGCGTACCAACGGAGTCCTTATTGGCTGTCAGGGGCAGGTGCGTTGATTGGATCACGAAGGTTGCGCGCGTCGAGTTTCAGAACGAGTCTCATTCCGAAGGCAGAACAATAGCGTTCCTTTCACAGCGAGGAGCCGTCGAGTGAGTCGCGAGTAGGCAATGAGTCCCCGACACCGCTACGATTAACGCGTCGCGCGCACGTAGCGAACAACCGAGTCCACCAGATTCACGCTCATAAATGATGCGCCGACGTTTCCTTTCGTGCGGACAGATCCTCGGGACCGACCGGCGCGTGTACGTGCAATGCGGCCGACCAGCGAAGTGTCGACAGCTCTCCAATCCTGAGTCCGCGCAGCGATGGGGCGAATGCGCCCAGCATAAACGGCCGAAACTGAGCTGGTGCCGCAGCGCCAGCGGAGTGGAGGCCGCCAGGCGGGGTACAGAAGCCTCGCCGATTCAAGAATGCAGGCGCCGCCCGATTCGAAGCGGGGATGGAGGTGTTTGCAGAACGAGCGGCGCCTCCGCCGCACTTCGCGATTTCGCCGAAATTTTCGTCGCGTAGGATCCTAGCGGCGAAAGCGTCCTAAGCAGCGTTATCCACAAAACTGCTACGATCTGTCCTCAATGGCACCACTTTCAGGTCGGCTCAGTGAGGCACAGTACGAGTTCCGGATCGCCGTCCGCGTTAACAACGAATCGCGCGAAGTGATCGAGGGGCAGATCCCGCCCGACGAGTGGCGCGTGCTGCTCAATTACCTGGATTACTTCGACGATCTTGCGGCAACACAGCTCGGTGCGGGCGTGCAGATCCGGGCGCGGATTGTGTTCAATGCGGACGGGACGTTTTCGTGCGACGGCGAATTACCAGCAGCGGACGATCTCGCTGCCTTCCTTCATCGACTGCGTCCGTTCGTGCTGGAGAACGAGCCGACGTACTTTCTGCGCGTGTGCGCCATCATCGGGCGTCGGGTACGGCATCGAGCGATCCACGCGCTGTTGCGTCGTCAACGTGACGAATTCTCCGGCAAGACGTTCGAGTCGCAGATGCAGTTGACGACCAACGGTCAGCTTGTGAACTGCGAGCGCGTCGTTCGTCTGTGGCTCAACTCGTACGAATACCATCGCGCCGCCGACGGACGCGACCAATTGGCGCGGCTGCATACGTTGCTCCCGCTGGAGACCACGAAGCCGCTGTTCGTGTCGATGATGATCGACAAAGCGCGGGCTATCCGCGAAATCGCGACGGTGATCCGTCTGCCGCCAAACGTGGCGAACGCGGTCGCGAGGTCAGGTTCGGAAAGCTGTCAAATCCGGAGAAACGCACTGAGCATCCGGCATCGGACGCAGCCGCAAGCGAGTGAAAGGAGCGACCGATGCGTTCGATTCTCATTGCAGGTATTACAGGCGCTCTGATCATTGCCGGGGCGCTTGCACACGCTCAGACGAAATCGTCCGGCGGACAGAAGCCTCGCGCGCGCAGCGGTGGACGGTCCTCCGGTAGGTGGGCAAGATGAGCGATGCCGAGCGGCTGGCGCTGGTCCTCCGTTCTGTGGAAGGCCACTCGTCGTTGCGCGTTCACTGCAACGATCAGCACTCGTACGTGGTCTTCCTCACGTTTCCAAAAACAATCAGCCTGACGGATCCGACGCTCGTCGAAGTGCGTTTCGCCAAAAAGGAGCCTGTCGGGTACACCATTTCCGCGATCAGTCACGATTTCCTCGTCACTGCGATGGGCGGATCGAAAACCGACGCGAATTACGGATTTATGACCTCCGATCCCGCGACGGGCGTTGCAGGCCAGTTCAGCGCCGAGGAAACAGCCAAAACCGGCGCGGAATTGGTGAAGGAAATTCAGAGCAGCGCGCGAATGGTGTACCGCCTGTCACTCGCGGAATCTGCGAGCGCGACCGAGGGGACGTTCAATCTCACCGGATTCAGTCGAGTTGTCGCGCCGTTAACGAAACTGTGTCCGATGCCGCAGTGAGGGAGTACGTGCTGTACCGAGCCTGCGAGCCGGACTCATCGGGGTAGTAGCCCTCGTTCGAAAAGCAGGCGAGCGGCTGGCGGGTGCCTGGACATCTTGTCGGCTCGTCTGGCCGTACCGGCCCGACAGTACCGCGACGTCTCGATGTCCGCAGGCTGCCGTTCAGCCGCTCGATCGCCACGAACAACCGACTGAAATAGACGCTCTTCATTGCCCTTTTGCAAGCCCATTTCATGTGGGTTGTTTCTCTTGTGGCGCCAACACTCGGATGCTCGCTGCAAATGCCCGCGTCGCGGGTGAATCTGGGGATCCGCGCCGCGCGATAGCAAGTTGAGGCACTCATCAGATGTTCATGCTCCAACGATGGCATCGCGCCGGGAAATCATGCGAGGGCTTCGCGATCGGGCGGAGTGACGTCCTGAGCCGGCCGGTCAACTGCGCGAGGCGCTTCGGCTGCAAGACGAGCCGACATTCCGATCCGCGGGTTACGCGAATCGCTCGTAATGAACTCGCCATCCGTCCACTCGCAACGCGCGAAGCGCGCCGATTACGCTCTCCATCATCGCCGGCGGTCCACACAGGAACGTTTCACGCCCCTGAATGTCGGGGACGAGCTTCTCGAGCATTGCCCCGTCAATCCGGCCTTGTAGATAGCCGTCATCGGCTTTAGCCGTTTGAGACAGGATGAAATGGCAGCGCGGCGTCAGCGCGCGCAGTTCAGCAGCGAAGACCAGATCGTTGGCGGCCCTTGCCCCGTACACCAGCACAACATCACACTTGCCGGCGAGCGACTCGATGAGCGCCCGAATCGGCGTGATACCAATGCCTCCCGCGATCATCAGGAACTTGCAACCGTTCGATGGCCCGGCGGTGAACGCTCCGAGTGGACCCTCGAGCAGCACGAGGGTGCCCGGCGTGAGATGACGGATTCGACGGGTGAAGTCACCAACGGCTTTGATCGAGATCCTGAGGAATCGTCCATTCGGCGCGGCGGAGAACGAAAACGGATGTGGGGCCCAGTGGCCTCTTGTGAGAAAGGCCACGTTCGCGTACTGCCCGGCACGGAATGAGAATCGCTCGAGCCGTCGCCCCTTCAAATACACTGACGTGACGTCGTCGCTCTCCGACACGATTCTATCGATCCGGAATCTGTGTCGCGCAAGGTTGAACACCGGTCGGCCGGCGCGAAACGCCAGCAAGGCGCCGATGACCGCGACGTGCAACGTCACCCAATACCACCACCACCACGGTTGCTCGAGCATTTCTGCTCCGCTCGCCTGATGGATCGAGGCGAGGCCGATCGCCAAGTACATCGCAATATGACTGGCATGCCATGCGTCGTACGTCAGATGGCGCCTGATCGGTGGCAGCGACGACGTGACGACAAGCGCGATGATCACGAGCGCCACGATTGCCAACCAGGCATGCGGCCAGCCCGACGCGATCTTGACGAATTGTTCGCTGAGCGAGACGCGATGCCGCCGCGCGTATCCGACCGTCAGCAATACCGGATGACTCACGAACAACGGTGCGATGACAACGCCGATGTACCGATGCAGACAGTACAGTCGGTCGCATCCCACGGAAGGCTCGATCCAGGGGAGACGGCTGACGAGGGCCAGTTGAAGCAGTACAGCCGACCCGACGAGCAAGCCGACCAACCTGCCGAGCGCCACAAGGCGATTACCCGGCACGCCGCTCGATATGAGGGGGCCGGAGATGTGCCACCACGCGACGCTGAGTGCGCAGGTGTGAAGCACGCACGCTGCAGCGAACCACTGAAGCGGCGTGATCCATCGCGCGCCTCCCGCGGACACAACCAAGGGTTCACTCCTTCGCTGTGTAGACCGGCCGCACGCGTTGGATATTCCGCCGGTCTCGCGGCGCCCACGTGGCGGAATAACGGACTGGCGCGTTCAGTCTTGTTCAGTGAGTGGGGCTCGATTCGAGCGCCGGATCCAGACGTGGTTTTAACCCTGGCGATCTCAGTGGCGAGGAGTTCATCTATCGCAGGCACGCGAACCGAGGGCTCATGGACTGAGCCCAATCCGGCGTTCAAGATCCTGGAATCGCCGGTCGGCGCGGAGCGAATCGAACCCCGGCCGCAGGAGGACGCTGGGGTTGAATCGCTCTTCGTAGCCGGTCTCGAGCCACGTCATCGCTTGATCGTTGTCGCCAAGCGCCGCATAGACCACGGCAATCTCCGCGGCATTCGAATAGCTGGCACGCGCGCGCGTCTTCAGATCGCCCAGCAGTTGCAGCGCTTCGTTTCTCCTGCCCGATACGGCGAACGCACGGGCGAGATTCGCGACGCATGTCGGGCTGCCTGCGGAAAGCCGTACCGCCTTCTGGAGTTCCGCGATCGCTTCATCGTGCCGCTGACCTTGGAGATACGCGACAGCCAATTGGTTGTGTGCAAGAGGGAAATTGACGTCCATTTCGATCGTCTTGCGGCTCTGTTGAATCGATTCGTCGGTGAGATGCGCAATGAGGAGAAGCTCCGCCAGATCAGCGTTGATGATCAGCGAGAGAGGATCGAGGGTCTGCGCCTTCTTCAGTTCGGCGATCGCCTCGCTATTTTTCCCCAATACGCTCAAGTGCCACGCATACCAATGATGGGCCGTCGCGTAGCCCGGGTTCAGCTCCATGCCGCGGCGGAATTCCGTCTCGGCAGACTTCAGATCCCAATCGAACGCATCAAGGCAAAATGCCAGCGACGTGTGAGCCTCGCCGAGCATGTTATCGAGTTGCAGCGCTTTGACGGCCGCGGCCTTCGCTCGAGGAAGCGCATCCCTGGGAGCCAGCACTCCATATTCCCAGTCGCCCAACAAGGCATACGTGTCGGCCAGGCCACTGTACGGTTGCGCGTACGTCGGGTCGCGCTCAATCGCCCGGTTGAAATAGTCGACCGCCTTTTCAAGGTCATCACCCGTTCGCTTGTTCCAGAAGTATCGCCCCTTGAGATACGCCTCGTACGCCTCGGGGTCGACCACCTTTCTTCGCTTCAGCGTGGCCTGTTCCTGCGGGTTGAGGTTGATCCGGATCTGCTCGGCGATCGCCCGCGCAACCGTGTTCTGCAGCGTCAGCGTGTCACGCAGATCGCCGTCGTAGGAATCGGACCACAAGTGCTTGTCGTCGCGCGCTTCGATCAACTGCGCCGTGATGCGAACCTGGCCGCCGGCGCGGAGGACGGTGCCTTCGATCACGGCGTCCACATTCAGCTCGCGCGCGATCTGGGGCAGGGGCTTGCGCGCACGTTTGTACGGCATCACCGACGTCCGCGAAATCACACGTAAGGCACTGATCTGACCGAGCGTCGCAATCAGCTCGTCGGTCATCCCGTCCGCGAAATATTCCTGCGAGCCATCGCCGGATAAATTCTCGAGCGGCAATACGGCAAGCGAGCGGATCGGACCCGGCTGCGAAGCTCTCGACTGAAGAGCCCACACGATGACGATTGACGCAAGTGCCAGCGCGACGCCCGTGATCGTCCACGGATACCACCTGCGGAAACCCGCGGGCGATGTCGGCGCGGCAACGGTCGCACGCGACTCGTCGTCTACCCGAACGAGATCGGCAGCGGTTGCGTCACGTCCGACAATGGGAGCGCCTTCGGCGACCCCAACGTCGGCGATGAAGCGGTAGCCGCGCCGAGCGACGGTTTCCACGAATCGAGGGCTCGTCGCCGAATCACCCAGCGCGTCCCGAATCCTGTTAACGGCTTTGTTCACCCCGTGGTCGAAATCGACGAAGGTCTCGGCAGTCCACAGCCGGTTGCGAAGCTCTTCCCGAGTCACGATCTCACCCGGCCGCTCGAGCAGCATCGCGAGAACCTGAAACGGCTGTTCCGGAAGTCTGAGCTTCATACCGTGCTTTCTCAGCTCGCCGGCTCGAAGATTGACCTCGAATACGCCGAAACGGAGGCGGACGGGACTGCTGGCCTCTGACATGAGTGGCCGACCGACGCGAGTCTACCACTCGGTTGCAAAGCGCCGCAGGGGAGGATCTCGCGCAACCCCTTCGTCGTGAGCTACTTGTCCGGGGACCTGTAATCCAGCGGTTCAGGATTGCGATTCCATTGCCCTCGCCGCTCGCGGCGCGCACATTCGACACTCGAAGACAAAGTCTCGATCGATGTGCCCGGAATTCTCAGGAGAACGTGCCAATGAGCGACAAAACACCCGTCCACCCTCAGGGTGGCGGGCTTGCTGAACTGCTCCTTTCGCATCTCGATTCCGCTTACAACCTCGCGCGCTGGCTGGTGCGAAACGGCGAAGACGCTGAGGACGTGGTGCAGGAGGCGTACCTCCGAGCGTTCCAATATTCTGGCGGGTTCCGCGGCGGCGATGCGCGCGCCTGGCTGCTCACGATTGTGCGCAATACCTCCTATCGGTGGGTCCGGAAAACGCGTGCGTACGAGCCTGTCACGCAATTCGACGAAAACAGACATACAAGCGACAGCGAGACATCGAATCCTGAAGTGCTGCTGCTTCAGAAGGCCGACAAGCAGCTCCTCGAGAAGGCGCTGAACGAGCTTCCCGTTCGGTTCCGGGAAATTCTGGTCCTGCGCGAACTGGAGGGCCTTGCCTACAAGGAGATCGCGGAGATCATGGGCATGCCGATGGGCAGCGTCATGTCGACGTTATCGCGCGCACGCCACCGATTCAGTCGCGCAGCCGTCGACCTCCTCAAAACGGATTCGCCGTCGCAATTGGATGCCCACGGCCTCATCGTAGCGTTTGCGAAGACTCGAGCGCCGGAGCGGCGCGATGCGTGAGTTCCCAAACTCCCCACCGAACGATACCCTGTTCAGGGCGCGGCGCGTGTGGGAGCATGGCGATGTACTCCAGTAGGTGGCCATCGGGGTCGCGGAAGAAGACGGACGCGGCCGGCATCCAGGCGAGGACCACGGGTTCGTCTGTCGGTTGCCCGTCGAAGTCGAGCGGCGTGATCCCCGCAGACCGCAATGCGCCCGGGGCTGCCACGACATCTGCGAGGCTCACGCGGAACGCCGTGTGCAGCGTCATTCTTTGGGGGCCCGCGCCGGAAGCCCACAATCCGAGCATCGCGTTTCCGGCAGGACCGATCCAGAAGAATGCGGCCTCCCGGGCGGACGTGACGTAGGCCAACCGAAGGCCGACGACGTCTCGGTAGAACTCGAGGGCGCTGTCGAGATCGGTCACGGTCAGGTGTGTTTCGAAGAGGTCCTGGACGGGAATCATTGAGGCGGTGTCTCGTTTGACTATGATGCCTGGAGCGCGCGGGCGAACTCGGTCAGCTCGGCATCGTTCAAGTCGGAGACCGCCCAGAACGACATGCCGTCGCGGATCCAGTGATGAATGTGGAATCCTCGAACCAATCGAACGTCGATCGCCGCGAAGGCCCCGTCGCGTTCGGGGGACACGAATACGTTGATCGTGTGCTGCTGTCGCTGATAGACGAGCGCGGCCACCGGCCGTCCGCCGAGGTAATCCAAGCGGCCACCAACGAGCGGAAAGCCGATCGAGGCGAGGTCGACGACCGGCGGCGAGAAATCGAGCTTGCCCAGAAACCACGGTTTCACCGTGTGTTGATCTGTGGAGCGGACATCGAACAAATGATCGGCCATCAGCGAGCGCACATGGCCGTTGACCACTTCATTGACCATCGCATCACCGCGCGTCGCCGTCGATCGCATGAGTGCGATCCCGCCGCCGACCGACACGACGAGCACCGCCGCGGCCGCCCACGTGACGAGACGACGGACCGACGTCGAGCGGGTCGTCCGCGCTGACACGCGCGCGCGCAGACGATCCGGGGCCGGATAGTACGGAGCTGATCGGACGAGCCGGCCCAGCGCTTCGCGCTCGGCGACCCGCCGGCGGCAGGCCGCGCATCCGCTGAGGTGATCGCGGACGGCTGTCGCGCCATCGGGATCGAGCTCGTGATCGACGTAGGCATCCAGGTCGCGCTCGACGTTTTCGCAGCTCACGGCAGCGTCTCCATCCGCGTTGCCGGCTTCAGCACCGCCAGCAACCGTTCACGTGCGCGCGCCAGCCGCGACATCACGGTGCCGATCGGCACGCGCACGACCGCGGCGATCTCCTTGTACGACAAGCCTTCGATCTCGCGCAGCACGATCACTTCGCGAAAATCGACCGGCAGCTGCTCGAGCGCCGCGCGCACGCGCGCCACGGTGTGCCGCTGCAGCAGCCGTTCTTCCGGATCGAGCGCGTCATCGGGTCGTTGATCTCGTGCACTGTCCAACGGTGTCGCCTCCGTCAGGCTCGGGCGACGCGAGACCCGGCTGTACCACGTGTTTCGCACGATCGCGAAGAGCCAGGGGCGCGCGTCGTCGTCTCGAAGTGACGAAAAGAAGCGCATCGCCCGCACGCAGGCATCCTGGACGACGTCTTCCGCATCGGCGTCATTTCTCGTGAGCCACCGCGCGTAGTTGAAGGCTGCGTCCAAGTGCGGGAGGACAGTCTCTTCAAACAACCGCGGAGGCATCACTCTCCTTAAGACATACCGTGCGGCTGTTTTATTCCCAGGAATAGACCGCTCGTGCCCGCGGTCTGTATGGGCAGCTGGCACTCATAGAGCGGCTGCACCCGCCGATCGTGCCAGACGACGACCGCTGGTTTAGGGCGCGGGCTTCTTGCGCCCGTGAGGGAGGCACCTGTGGCACGAACAAATGACGACAAAGATTTTGGTCGACGACACTTCCTGAAATGCATGGCGTGGGTGGGGACCGGGGCGGTCTGGACGCTGTCGAGCGGCATCCTGAAGGGATCTCCGCTCGGCCAGTTGTCACCCGCCTCGATGATGTCGCACGGAGATGGCGCGCTCCGCTTCGTCCAGATCAGCGACAGCCACATCGGATTCGACAAGCCGGCGAATTCCGACGTCACGGCGACCCTGCGGGCCGCGATCGCGAAGATCAAGGCTGAACCCGAACCGCCGGCGTTCGTTCTGCATACCGGCGATCTGACGCATCTCTCAAGGCCGGCGGAATTCGACACGCTTCAACAGGTGCTATCGGAGCTGTCGGTACCGGTCTTCTACGTTCCGGGCGAGCACGATGTGCTCGAAGACGATGGACAGAGTTACTTGCAGCGATTCGGCAAAGGGACGCTCGGCGCGGGGTGGCAGAGCTTCGATCGCGGCGCCGTGCACTTCATCGGGCTCGTCAACGTCGTGAACCTCAAAGCGGGCGGGCTCGGTACCCTCGGCAACGAACAGCTCGAATGGCTGGAAAAAGACGTGAAGCGGCTCACGAGCAGCACGCCCATCGTCGTCTTCGCCCACATTCCGCTGTGGTCCATCTATCCCGACTGGGGATGGGGCACCGACGACAGCGAACAGGCCTTGTCGTATCTGAAGCGGTTTGGTTCCGTGTCGGTGCTCAACGGTCACATTCATCAAGTGATGCAGAAGGTCGAAGGCCACGTCACGTTTCACACGGCCATGTCGACCGCGTTTCCGCAGCCGGCGCCTGGTACCGCGCCGTCGCCCGGTCCGATGAAACTCGCCGACGACCGGCTGCGCAAAGTGCTCGGGCTCTCCCGCATGTCGTTTCACGACGTGAATCATCCGATCGCGATCACTGACCTGCCGCTCGAAGCTGAGATGCCAACCGCCGGCGCGCACGACGTCGTCGTCGACAATTTCAGCTTCGCGCCGGCAATGGCCTCGGTGCCGGTCGGCACGGTGATTACTTGGACGAACCGCGACGACGTGCCGCACACCATTGTCAGCACTGAGCAGAAGTTCAAGTCGCCGGTGCTCGATACCGACGGGCAGTTCGCGCATCGATTCGACGCGCCCGGAACCTACAAGTACTTCTGCTCGATTCACCCAAAAATGACCGGTCAGGTCGTGGTGGGTTGAGGCACTGCTGACCACGAAAGGATCAATGCCATGTCCAGGTTTCTGACTGCCGCCGCTCTGGCGGCCATCGGCCTCAGTGTCGCCGCCTGCGGCGGCTACGGGAGCTCGTCGCGGACGCCGAGCGGCCCGTCGGCGCCACCGCCCCGCGCAATCGCGATAAACGTCATCGGCATCAATGGTGCCCAGTCCTTCTCTCCGAATCCAGCGACGGTATCGGCTGGCCAGACCGTGGTGTGGCATAACATCGACACAACCACACACCGGGTGGTACTCAACGACGGCGAACTCGATACCGGCAACATCGCGCCAGGAGCGTTCAGTGCGGCGATGACGCTGGTTGCGCCGGGCCCGTACCACTGCTCGATTCATCCTCCGATGGTTGGCAGCATTGCCGGCGGTCAGTGAGTGCACATGCGATGTGTCGCCTCCTGCTTCGAGAGTCCGTGTGGCGATCGCGAACCAGTGTGCGAAAAGGATCTTCCGACGTGCGTCCGCGATGCACTAGCAGCGGCCCGCGCCTCGCGGCCGACAAGCGACCTGATGTGCATTTCGTTTCACACACAGGACAGCGGCCGCGAGATCGCGCGGATGGGACCGGCACCGGAGTTCGTGAACGCGCGCGGAGCCGGCGATACATGTTCGCGCTTGCGGCCGAAGGAGGTGCTCATTTTGTCGGTGGCCGTCACGGAGACAACCGTCGACACTGTCCAGACGGTCACTCGCGTACTGGTTGTTCGCATGCGACCACGACCGGGCGACTGACCGCCACCCGCCCGTTCAGCGTCCGCCTCAGGATCAGCGAGCCAGAGGCGCAGCGTCTGCACGTCAGCATCGCGGCCGAGAAGGACAGTAAGGACCAGGGGCAGCGGGACGCCGCTCAGTTCATCGACCGGCGTGTTCTGCGCCGGCGGCCCCGCGCACGCACGGAGCACGTCACGGGTCGGACCGGTCAAATCAACTGCCGCGGAGAGTGCCCGCGCGGTCTCGACGTGCGGCCGCCGTCGTTCCCCGCGCTCGAGCGCGCTGACAGCATGGACCGACAGGCCGGCAATCGTCGCGAGCTCCTCCTGCGTGAAGCCTGCGGCTTCAGAGTGCCTTAAGGCGCGCCAAATGACCGTGGAGCGCCCGCTTTCATGGTTGTTTCCAACTTACCGCTGCGGACGTACGGGCGTCGTACGAGTTCTGTGCGACTGCTGTGGGTGGTCGCCAGTTCGCCCCCGCTGCACACTGGCCGCATGGCAAGTGATGCAGCCAGAACCGCGTTGATCACGGGCGCCGATCGGTTCATTAGCAGAGCTTTGGGTCCTCATGTCTGCGCGGTGCGCTAGACAGCGATCTGAAGCCGTCCGCATTTAGCGAGGACGCACCTTCGAGAACAGGAGGCAGACGCGGTACTGGTCTCAACCGCGTGGACGAGACGAGAGGTCTGAAAGTAAACGGTAGAAGCGTCTGCGATTTCCGCAGCGTAGCCGTCAGGCTCCCATTTCACATGCAGGAAGGCAATCATATGAAGAACTGCAACGCAAACGACCGACAGATCACCAGGAAAATCCCGCTCATCGCGGGCGTTACCGCGCTTGGCATGGCGTTCATGTTCGCGCTGCCGCAGGCGGCTTACCCTCAGAGCATCACCCCGCCACCGGTGCCCGCGAACCTCGAAGTGCCGGCGGGAAACGAAGCCTTCCTTCTCGGTCGGGGCGTCGGCACACAGAACTACGTCTGCGTCCCTTCACCGTCGATCGGACACGGCAACTGGACATTGTTCACGCCGCAGGCCACGTTGTTCAGCGATCAGAGAGAGCAACTCACCACCCACTTCTTCAGCCCCAACCCTGACGAGGGGGGCATCGTACGTGCGACGTGGGAGGACTCCGGGGATACGAGCACGGTCCGGGCGCGGGCGATCGGCACCGCCTCGGTGTCGCCGAACGCGATTGCCTGGGTTCTCTTGCAGGTGGTTGGAGCCCAGGACGGACCAACGGGCGGCAACTCGCTCTCCGGAACGACATTCATCCAGCGGTTGAACACCGTCGGAGGCCTGGCACCTGCGACCGGCTGTGACCTGCCGACGGACATCGGGCATGAGAGGTTCGTGCCCTACACGGCTGATTACTTCTTCTTCAAGAAGCAGTAACAACCGTTGAAGCAGTGCGCCTCGAATGAGGCCATCTGCGCGACAGACGCGAGGGTGGCGGCCGTGAGTTCATGAGCATCATTCGCGCCGCCACTCACACGCAAGGCCGCACCGATCGGGCATCAAATCACATTCTGAAAGGCAACGGTACAAGACGATGATAAAGAAAGCAGCAGTGGTTCTATTCGCCCTGGGGATTGTCGGTCACGTCAGCGCCCAGGGGAACGACTCTCTCGCGAGATTCGCAGGCGGTATTGGCGTGATTCCGGTGTCGACCGTCTCCGGGCCAGTGAACCCGGATGGATCATTCCCGAACGCAAAGCTCAACATCGTCAGGGGCGTCTTCCCTGGCGCCGGGCCGTGGAGAATCGCCGATCTCCGAGCCGAGATCGACACCACCGGCCATATCAAGGTCAGAGGGCGCGGCTTGCTCCTGGCCAGCAGCAACAGCATCGGCCAGAACGCAAATCAAAGCGTCTTCGCGACTTTGATCTGTGAAACCGCGGCTCCTTTCGTCGAGCACAACACCGCCTTCAAAGTTCCCCTGGAACCCAACGGCGATTTTCGTATCGATGACACGCTGAATCCCGTGCCATCGGGCTGCCCCAGCCCGGTGCTGCTGATTCGCAACGGCGGCGGCGTGTGGTTCGCGGCCGGAATTCCGAAGCTCGGAGACAACTAGAAACGTGCGTTGCCTCGCCGCGTCAAAGCACGGCGCGACAGCGAGGCGTACGATGTTGCCGGGGAGCCGCACGGGGCAATTGAGGAATGAAGTCGTGCGGCTTCCCGCATGAGGTGCTGCAGCGCCCTCGCGCGACGGGGACTTGGCGGCGCATCGTCGTGCGGTTGAAAGAAGGGCTCTTCGGCGATTTGAGTACAGCCCTCAGTTGCATCACCATCGGCTTAATCGCATGCGATCGGGCGCGACTCGACGATTGCACGCATTCGAGCGGGTGGCTCCGTTATTCGCCTTCAAACGGCAATGACGACTTTACCTCGCGCGTGTCCTTGCTCAAGATACCGGACAGCCTCAGGCACGTCGCTCATCCGAGAGCCGTTGTCGATAACGGGTGCGACGGTTCCAGTCGCCACTAGCTCGGGAATGATCGTCAACCCCCCTTACTCCGTCTCGGCATCAACAAACCCAGCTGTTGGCTCACGAAACTCGATCAAACAAGTGCCGTGGATCACACGGGCCACCACACCGATCATCCACCGACCGCTCGGTCCTCCGACGATAACGTATGCCCCCTCGGATTTAAGACGCGCCTGAATGCTGACAACGAATGGTTCCCAACACAATCGAGAATCACGTCGTAACACCGTCCGCTCTTAGTGAAATCCTCTTGTGTGTAATCAATGACGTGATCTGCGCTGATCGATCGGACCCATGTCCACATTCCTTGTACTGCACACCACGGTCACGTCAGCGCGGAAGGATTTGGCGATCTGCACTGCGAACGTACCCACGCCTCCCGCCGCACCGTTAATCAACACCGTCCGGCCTGCTTGGAGGTGTCCCTTATCGCGAAGACCTTGCCATGCAGTCATTGCCGCCACATTCACGGCGGCCGCTTGCTCAAACGTCACGTTCTCTGGCTTCATGAACCAATGTCGACGCGGACGTACACGCATCCCTTTCATATCTGCGACTGGAATGTCTCGACGCTGCTATCGCCTACATGCCTTGCGTTCATATGGTCCACGCGGTTCACGGGACCGCGTCTGCCTCCTGTTCTCGAGGATGTGTCCTCTTTTGAATGCCGGACTGTTTCAGCTGGTTGTCCAAGGCATCGCGGAATGCCTGACGGCCGCGCGATAGGCTGGACATGACCGTTCCAATGGGAACGTCCATCACGCCGGCCAGCTCTCGGTACGACAAGCCGTCCAGCTCCCGGAGCACGAGCAGTTCGCGAAAGCGCTCCGGCACGTGGCTGATCGCTTGCTGGATCAACGTGACGTCATCGGTTCGAAGCAATAAGGTTTCAGGATCGGACGCTGGTCGAGCGCCGCTGTGTTGCTGTTCATCGAACGGGTCGGTCAATGCTTCGAAGCGGTTGGCGCGCCAGCTCCAACAGGTGTTGCGAACGATTCTGAGGAACCAGGCGCGACTATTTCCGCCTGTAAATGTCCGAAAGTATCGAAGGGCCCGCAGCGACGCCTCCTGCACAACATCGTCCGCGTCGTGCTCATTCCGCATCAGCCAGCGCGCCAGCCGCGAGGCTGCGGCGAGATGGGGAAGGACGAGTTCGTCAAAACTCTCACCGGTCGCATGTATCGTGGCGAGTCGGAAAGGTCGGTTATTCATTGAGTGCTCCGAGGACTTGTTGGAGTCCCTGCTCGAGCGTGGGATAGCGATACCGGAACCCGATCCCACGCAGTCGGAGGTTCGAGAACACGGCGTCCGTCTGGAGGGAGTCGGCCAGGACCGGACCAACGACGAATCGAGCCGTCGCCGCGGGCACTCGCCACACGCGCAGAGGACGGTTCGCGAGACGTGCAAACGTTCCCGCGGCGATGACCGGCTCGATGACGCGTTCGCGAAGCCATGAGCCGTTGCCGTAGACCCACCCGGAGAACGCGGTCACGATCGGCAGTCCCGCGATCACATAGCCATCGAGACGATCGAGCACGGGCGTGAAACAGCGTCCCCAGGCGGACGACCGAGGCGGTGCGTCTTCTGTGATTGGATGAGGCCCCGTCGCGCCGTAGCAGCCCGTGTCCGCGACGTGTACAATCCGCTTCGTCGCGCCGTCCGCCACCGCGTCCACCAGGTGCGCATCCATCAACACGAGCCTCCGTGCAATGGATCTGGCGCGTCTCCGAGTCACGCGCGATACGCATGCTGCGTGCGGCGGAAGATGGAAGATCCAGTCAGCCGCCGCTTCGTCCTGCCACTGACCGGGCTCGAGCAGGTCGCCCATGACGGGTACTGCTCCGGCCCGACGCAGGCGGTAGGCTGCCTCCGCGGACGGTGTGAGACCGAACACCTGATGGCCCCGGGCCACGAAGACCTTGATCAACTCAGTGCCGACGAACCCGTCGGCGCCCGTAACAAACGTGGCCTGTCGGTCGGTTGCCATCGGGCCAGTGTGGAGCGCGAGCGAGCTGGTGACCACCGACAGCACCCGCACAGGATTCGTACGATGCCCGTACAGCCGCCGCAGTAAGATGAAAGGGCCATGAAGCCTGGCCCTGCGGCGTCATTCGGCGCGCAACTAAAGGCGCTCCGCGAGGTCGCCGGTTTCACGCAGGAAGAGCTCGCGACGATAGCAGGCCTTTCGGTGCATGCCGTGAGCGCGCTCGAGCGGGGGGAACGACGGCGGCCGCATGTCGAGACCGTGCGCGCGCTGTCCGCGGCACTGGACCTGACTGGCGCGGCCCGTGACGCGCTCGTTGGGAGCGCGCGCACACCTGCTCACCACCCCGCTGTCGATGAACTGAGCGGCATCTCGCTGCCGCTGGCTCTGACGGTTCTTGTCGGCCGGGATGCTGACGTGGAGACGCTGCGCCACTGGCTGGCCGATCCCGCGGCACGGCTCATCACGCTCACCGGACCAGGAGGAGTCGGAAAGACCCGGCTGGCGCTGGAGCTCGCACGCGCGATCGCGGAAGAAGGCTCAACCCGCGTGATTTTCGTATCGTTGGCGCCCATTCAAGATCCTGCGTTCGTCGCGTCGGCGATCGCCGAGGCTCTCGGACTGGTAGACGTCAGCGCGCTCGACCTGCCGAGGCGCGCTCGCGCCGCCTGCGAGGATCACCCTACATTATTGATGCTGGACAATTTCGAACACGTGTTGGACGCGGCGCCGTTGGTCGCCGATCTCCTAACGTCGGTCACAGCCCTCCGGCTGCTGGTCACCAGTCGCGCGCCGATCCGAGTGCGGGGAGAGCGGGAGTACACCCTCGCACCCCTCGCGTTGGAGCTGGATTCCGCTGCGGTGTCGGCCGCAGATCTGGCGCGCTCTCCCGCGATTCGACTATTCCTAGAGCGGGTTCGAGACGTCCGACCCGACTTTCGTCTCACGTCGGCGAACGGCCGCACTGTGACGGAGATTTGTCGACGGCTCGATGCACTGCCGCTCGCCCTAGAGTTGGCGGCTCCGTGGATCAAGGTTCTGACAGCTGAGAATCTGCTCCAGCGACTCGAGCATGACGTGTTGCTCTCGACTGTCGGCCACCCGCGCGACCTTCCCGAACGCCAACAGACGATGAACGCAACGGTCGCCTGGAGTTATCAGCTGCTCGACTCGGAGGAGCAGCGCGCCTTCCGCCGCTTCGGCGCTCTGCCCGGTCTGTTTCCGATTGACGCGGCCGCGGCGGTCCTTGCCGGTCGTGAGAGTGGTTCGCCGGGGACCGATCAAGCGCTCCGTGCAGCGGCGAGTCTGATCGACAAGAGTCTTCTGCTGCGAGCCGACACCTCGGTAGTTGCGACGTGTCCGCTGTACTACATGCTCGAGACCGTGCGTGCGTACGGGGCGCTCGAGCTCGTCGCTGCGGGCGAGCGTGACGAGGCGCTGGAGGGGCTGGTCCGCTATTGCACGGCGGAAGCCGTCCTCGCCGGGGAGGGGCTGGTTGGACCGGCGCAGGTCGAATGGTTGGATCGCGTACGTGAAGATCTTGAGAGCTACCGCGCCGGCCTGACTTGGCTCATCGAGCGCGACCGTCCCGCGGAAGCGTCCGAGATCGCGTGGCAGCTGATGTTCTTCTGGCTAATCCGCGGACACGCGGCCGAAGGCCTCCGATGGTACGAACAGATTCTGAGGCTGCCGTCGCTTGCGCCGGCCTCCGAGTTGAAAGGGCTGTCCGGCGCGGCGGTGATGTACTACACACAGGGAAAATCCGTCCTTGCGCGCACCGCCGCCACACGTGCCCTCGCGCTCGCACGGAGCGCGGGCGACATAGGTATGGTCGCGCAGGCTGAGAACCTCTTGGGACACATTGAACACGGCGTTGGGAATGTGGACGCAGCCCGCGAACGGTTTACCCGCAGCGTCGAAGTGTTCAAAGCGCTCGGGATCCGGTGGGGTATCGGGAATGCGCTGAGCGGGATGGCAGAGGTCACCCTTGCCACCGGTGACGCTGCCCACGCTGAGCGGCTGCTGGATGAGGCCACATCAGTGCTTCAGCACGCCGGTCCGTGGTTCCTGGCCCTGACGCTGTACGTCCGAGGCATCCTGGCAGTGCGGCGCGGCAGCCCAGATGAGGCTATCGCGTCGGTGCGTGAGAGCCTCGCACGCATCCGGGATCTCCAGGACAAGTTCGCGTTTGTGTACGCGCTAGTCCCGCTTGCCGCCGCAGCGGCACTCAAGGGTGACGACGCGTGGGCAGCCCGGATTCTGGGCCTCCGGGACGCCGTCACCGATCGCACGGGCGCGACAGTTGTCGACACGTCCGTGGACGATCTGCAAGAACGGGCCGAACGCGACGCGCGCGCGCGCCTTGGACCGGATCGATGGACGCAGGCATATGCGGCAGGACGGAGTACGTCTATCGATTCGTTGATGAAGGACATTAACCGTGTCTTGGGAGAGCGCGCACGCACTTAGAGGCGCGCCCGTAGCGCCATCACAAGCCAGTCTGTAAATTGCAGACCTCAGCACGGTTGCAATCGCGGCGTCCGCAACGATGCCGTCCGTTTCAGCGTCCTGCCGCCAAACGAACGGTAATCGACGCGTCGAGTACCACGCACGCCAACACGCCCGACAATGTCTCCGCCAACGATGCCCGTGTGTGTGTCGCGCGCGCGGATGTGTTGATCAAGGCGAAGGGCTCGTCGACCAGCTCACCGATGCGACCAGCCAGTCCGGCGCGTTCTTCAGGACCCCGGTACTCCCCGGGCGTACTCCGCACTCGATATCGGGGCCGCATCGCACGCCTGCAGCCTGACTCGAAGTTTCGTGACTGCCTCTGGTGCGTGTCGCCGCCGATATCCGGATTGAAGAGTGAAGCGTCTCGACCTCGCGGTAGATGGACACTTCCACCGCGTCCGGACCGAGACGTGCGAGGCCTCCGACTAGCGCATTGTTGGAGGATGCCGCCCAAGATTTCCTGAAATCGCCACGGCGCGGATAGGTCCTTTGTTCGCCGACGAAGGTGCAAACGCACTGACGCGTCGGTTTATTCAGTGCCCATCACATCTTCGCGCGAACAACGGCACGCGGCGCTGCGGCTTCCTGATGTGCCGGCAGCTATCTCCTGAGATCCTGCCCGCTCAGCCTGGAATATTCGAGGGTATCTAGAGATTAGGCCAAACGTGTGGGCGCTGTCCGTCGCATGCCGCCGGTTTCGTAGAGATGCGCGAACGAGCGTTCGATTCGCTCGCCGCGTTGCCGCATGAATCGCCGTCGGCGTGCCCCGCGGATTCGCCGCCGATTGCGAGCACCGAGACGTGCGCCTCCGGCTGCTGGACCAGTCACGTCGTCCGCGATCACGCGCGCCGATGTAAAAGCGGATGCCCACCGCGTCCAAGTCCATCAAGGTTGGCCGAAGGACGTTGGTTCGCTGTAAGGGGGCGAAAGACAGGAGGGTCCTTCGCTCGGCCGATGTGTCACGTCGGCACGCAGCAACCGACGGACATCGGACCGCAGGCCAGATGGAGCGACTCGATCGCGTTCCACGGATTTGCCGCATCAACGCGGTCGTGATATAACGCACTCCTTGTTTGGGTGCCCACGACGGGTATAACAGGGAAGTCCGGTGCGAATCCGGCGCGGTCCCGCCACTGTGAGTGAGGGCGCTGCTTCGATCGACCACTCGGCCATCGGCCGGGGAAGGTGAAGCAGCCGCAGAGCACGCTCTGCACCTCCGAGCCAGGAGACCTACCCAAACGTTCTGCGGTCGACTTTCTGCGACGACAGAAGGTATGCACTGGAACGTCCGGCCTCCGGCCGTCTCTTCCGCGCACACGGTTGTTGTCGACGTGAGTCCACCGCTTCGCCCGCGGAGGCTCTCGTCATGCTGCGTACGTCCTCTCGTCGCACTGCCCGTCTCCGTCCATTCCTTACCCTGCTCGCCACTCTGCTTTGCAGCGCGCCACGCGTTTCGGCCCAGGACGCGTCAGCGTCGATCGCCGGCAGCGTCGTAGATCCGCTCGGAGCTCGAGTCGCTGGCGCCGTCGTCACACTGCTCCGAGACCGCGAGGTTGCGAGAGGAACCACGACCGATACGCAAGGCGACTTCTCATTCGAAGCGTTGCCTGAAGGCCGCTACAGGATTCAGGCGAGCGCCGATGGATTTCAGCTCCGCAGGACGACGCAGATGTTCCTGCCGGCCGGAGCTAGAAGGAGCGTTGACGTATCGCTGCCGCTTGGCCCGCTCGAAACCGACGTGACGGTAACGGCAGCCGCGAATGACGTCCTGCCTTCACAGATCGGCGCACCGGTCACGGTACTCGACGCCCATACGTTGAACGTCATCGGCAAGACCGACGTGCTCGAGGCGTTGCGACTGGTGCCTGGAAGCTCGCTGGTCCAGACCGGCGGCCGCGGCGGCACGACGTCGGTCTTCATCAGGGGCGGGAACTCCAATTTCAACAAGATGCTGATCGACGGCATTCCCGCCAACGACATCGGGGGCGGCATCGATCTCTCGCCGTTTGCGACGATCGGTATCGAGCGGATCGAGGTGCTTCGCGAAGCCAACAGCGTGATCGCCGGCACCGACGCCCTCGCGGGCGTCATCAGCATCACGTCGCGCCGCGGGCAGACGCGCATCCCGAACGCATCGCTGTCGCTCGACGCCGGCAACCTGGGCACGAACCACGAGTCAGCCTCGCTTGGCGGCGTCGCGAAGCGCTTCGACTACTTCAGCGAGTTCTCTCGGTTGGTCACCGACAACGATTTACCGAACAACCAGTACCGCAACAACACGTATGCAGGCCGGTTCGGTCTCGCGGTAGGCCACAACACTGACGTGAGCGGCACGGTGCGGTGGATCGACAAGTACTACGGAGCGCCGAACGGCGTCAGCCTCTACGGCATGCCGGATGATGCATTTCAAACCAACCGAACGCATCTTCTTGGACTGGGCAGCCAGATGCAGTTCGCCGATAAGTGGCAAGGTTCGGTCCGCATCGGGTTGAGCGATCAGCGTGCGCACTTCATGAACCCGACACTCAGCGGGCAGAACATCTCAGGTGCGGGCTTTGGGGATACGGTCACGATCACCGGCGCGAACGGCTATTCGACGACCGGGCGCGGCGTCTTGGATTTCGGCACGTACGACTCGCAGAGCCGGTCGGCGCGGCAGGGTGTCTACGGGCAGACGACGTACCAGCTGACCCAGGGCGTGAGCCTTTCCGGCGGCGGTGACTACGAGGGGGAACACGCGTTCACCGATCCCGATGCAGATCCAACGACGACGCGGCACAACGGAGCGGTGTGGATGGAAGGACGCGGCTCGTTCGTCGATCGCATCAGCATCACGGCAGGCCTCGGCTACGCGCGCATCGAAGGGTACGCATCCCGGTACTCGCCGCGGCTCTCCGTCGCCATCGCCGGGCGCAAGCCGGCTCCTCATGCCGTCTGGAGTGACACGCGGCTCACCTTCAACGGCGGCCGGGGAATCAAAGCGACGAGCGCGACGACGGTCGACCGATCGCTCTACAACCTTCTGCGGAAGACCGTGGCGGGTGCGGCGCTGGCCGCGAGTGAGGGCATCGGGCCGATCGGACCAGAGCGCGGCCGGAATTTGGACATTGGCATCGAACAGGGCCTGTGGGGTGGCCGCGCCCGGGCGCGAGTCGCCTACTTCCACAACGAGTTCGTCGACCTCGTCGAATTCGTCAGCAGGAACCTGCTGCCGCAGTTCGGCGTCGCGCCAGAAATCGCGGCGGCCGTGGGGACGGGCGCCTACGTCAATTCGCAGTCGTTCAAGGCGCAGGGTGCCGAGGTATCAGTTGATGCGATGTTCGGCGGTGTGCGCTTCGCCGGCTCGTACATATACCTCGATGCCGTCGTGACGAGGTCCCTCAGCAGCTCCGTCACACCCCAATTCAATCCGCTGTTCCCAGGCATTCCGATCGGCGGCTTTACGGCGCTGGTCGGCCAGCGTCCATTCCGGCGACCGGGAAATACCGGCAACTTGCTAATTGCATACACACATCGACGGGTCGACGTGGCGCTGACCGGCTATTTCGCGGGCAAGTCCGACGACAGCACGTTCATCGTCGGCTCGGACATCAACTTCGGCAACAGCCTCCTTCTGCCCAACCACGATCTGAATTCCGGATACCAGAAGGCGGACCTGAGCGGAGCGTACCGGGTTCATCGGAGAATCAAGTGGTACGCGACCGTTGAGAACCTGCTGAATCAGCATTACGCGCCAACGTTCGGATTCCCCGCGCTGCCGATCAACCTGCGAACCGGCGTGACGATCGCCGTCGGCGGACGGTAGGCGCGGCATGTTTCGCGCACTCGCCGGTGTCGCATTGCTATGCGCAGTCGCCACGAGCGCACACACCTCAGACCGCCGCGCCGCGAACGTTACGACGGGGTGTGTCGATCGCTTCGATCCGATGGCTGACTACTTTCCCGACAAGCTCGCGATCGAAGACGCCCTCGACTTCAGCGTCGAGTACCGGCGGTCCTACAAGGTGGTCACGGTCAGAGATGCAACCGAGGGTGGATTACCCGAACGATATGTCCTCGCGCAGTGCGGGACGCCGGCGCCTCCTCTCACGGGAGGGCTCGCCGGCGCGCAGCTCGTCACCGTGCCGCTCTCGTCGTTCTTCGCGTTTTCGACCACGCATCTTCCGCTCCTGGCCGATCTCGACCGGATGGACGTGCTCACCGGCGTCGCGCAACACGATGCGGTGATGGATCCCAAGGCCAAGGCGCGGATCAAGGCAGGACACGTCGTCGAGTTCGCCAGGGTCGGCCTCGTAATCGACGTCGAGCGCGTCGTCGCCGCGAAGCCGTCGCTGCTGATGGCGACCGGAACGTCCAACGCGACGCTATCCGTGATCCGACAGGCCGGCGTCCCCGTGGTCGCGAACAGTGAATGGCGCGAGCCGACAGCCCTTGGCCGCGCTGAGTGGCTGAAGTACATGGCGCTCTTTCTCAACGAAGAACGAAAGGCGCAGGCGGTCTATGGCGACATGAAGCATCGATACCGGGGGCTGAGCGCGCGGGCCACCACGCGGTCCGTGGCCGAGCGGCCGCTGGTGATGACCGGTCGCAGCACCCGTGGCCTCTTCACCATTGCCGGCGGTCGTTCGTACGTCGCGGCACTGATCAAGGATGCGGGCGGCCGGTACGTGTGGGCCGACAACCCCTCGGTCGGATTCGCGTCGGTGGATCTGGAAGCGCAGATTCATCGGGCGGCCGACGCCGACGTCTGGATCAACGGCGGAGGGTGGAAGAACCTTGCAGCGATGGCGGAAGACGAGCCGCGGTATGCCGCGTTCAAGGCGTTTCGACAAGGCCAGGTCTGGGTGTACGAGCGGCGTCAGACGCCGACCGGAGCAAATGACTACTGGTCGCGCAGCGTGACCCGGCCCGATCTGGTGCTCGCGGATCTCGTCAAGATCTTTCATCCAGCACTGACGCCCGAACGCGCGTTCGAGTGGTACATGCGCGTCCCGGCGCGCTGAGCGGCATGACGAAACGCGAAGCGATGACGCTCGTTGGTCTGGTGACGCTGCTGTGTGTCGTGTTCCTGCTGTCGCTGGTGCTGGGTTCCACGGCGATATCGCTGCACCGCGTTCTTATGGCGCTGCTGGGCACGCCATCAGACGGAACTTCGGCGATCGTGGTGAGGACGATTCGCCTGCCACGTTCTGTCACAGCCATGCTGGCTGGCGCGTCGCTCGGCATTGCCGGCCTCCAGATGCAGACGCTGTTCAGGAATCCGCTCGCGGATCCGTTCGCGCTCGGCATTTCTTCGGGAGCGAGCCTCGGCGTAGCTCTCGTCGTGCTCAGCTCGGGCTACGGCGCAGCGGCGGCGTTCGGCTCTGCCACCGGCATCCGCGGCGACGCGCTCATCACGGCGGCGGCCATCGTCGGCGCCGCGCTGGTGCTCGGATTGGTCCTCATCGTATCGAGCCGTATCGTCAACCCGACAACGGTGCTGATCCTCGGCCTGATGTTTGGCTACGCGGTGTCGGCGGTCGTAACGGTTCTCGTTGGTGCAAGCCAGCCGGAGCGGCTGGCGCAATGGGCGCAATGGGGATTCGGATCGTTCTCCGGCGTGACGTGGCAGCGGTTGCAACTGTTTGGTCCGCTGACCTTCTTCGGTGTGCTGATCGCGGCCGCGACGACCAAGCAACTCAACGCGCTGCTGCTCGGCGAGAGTTACGCGCGATCGATGGGGCTCGCGGTGAGACGCGCCCGGCTCCTGACCATGCTCTCTGCGTCCGTGCTTGGTGCCGTCGTGACCGCGTTTTGCGGCCCGATTTCGTTTCTCGGCATTGCCGTCCCGCACGTGTGCCGCGGCCTTTTGAGCACCTCGGATCATCGCGTTCTGGTGCCGGCCGTCGTGCTGATGGGAAGCGCGGGCGCCCTGTTCGCCGAGATCGTGTCGCTCCTACCGGGCAGCGCGGGCGTGCTGCCGCTCAATGCCGTGACCTCACTCATGGGCGCACCCGTCGTGGTGGCCGTGCTGCTCCGCAGCCGGCGTGGAGTGGTTGTCGGATGACGGCCGCGCTGCGCACGCGTGATCTGGCTGTCGGGTATCGCACGCGCCGGACCCGGCGCGCGGTCCTCGAGCACGTGAATCTTGCCGTGCATCCCGGTGAGCTCGTGTGCCTTCTCGGTCCGAACGGCATCGGGAAGTCGACGCTGCTGCGGACGCTCGCGAGGATGCAGCCGGCGTTGTGGGGCAGCGTTCACCTGGGCGGCTCGGATCTTCGCTCGATCACGAACATCGAACTCGCGCGGTGTCTGGGCGTCGTCCTCACCGAACGCGTCGCCGTCGAGGCCCTGTCCGTTCGCCGCCTCGTCGAGCTGGGGCGTTATCCGCACTCGGGATGGTTCCGCCGTATTACCGATAGCGATCGGACTGCAGTCGAGTGGGCGATTGATGCCGTCGGCGCGCGCCATCTCGCCGAGCGCGACTTCAGCCGCCTCTCCGACGGAGAGCGGCAGCGCGTCATGATCGGTCGCGCCCTCGCGCAGGAACCGGTGCTGCTGATCCTGGACGAACCGACCGCGTTTCTCGACGTGCCGTCGCGCGTCGAGTTGATCGGTCTGCTGCGCCGGCTGACACGGGAACGTCCCCTGGCGGTTGTCGTCTCCACGCACGATCTCGAGCTGGCGCTGCGAACCGCTGATGTCGTCTGGCTCTTCATGCCCGGCGGCGAGCTGGTGACCGGTGCTCCGGAAGACGTCGTCCTGGCCGGCAACCTCGCTCGCGCCTTCGAGGGCCGGCAGATTCGCTTTCATCCGGAAGAGCGCAGCTTCAGGCTGGTCACCGGCGATCGCGGCGAGGCGGTGGTTCACGGCGCCGGCCTGCGTGCGAGGTTGGCCGCGGCCGTGCTCGAGCGCGAGGGCTACGCCGTGACGAACGCCACAGCTGCCGATGGGCTCGTGGTTCACGCGCGTGAGACTGGATGGCGAGTCACGAACGATCACACGGAGCGCAGCGGCGCGGACTTCGCCTCGCTCGCCGCGTTCCTGCGCGGAAGGAGAACAGCGTCATGAGTATCAGCACGAAGCGGGGAGACAGTGGGGAAACCAGCCTTGCGGGCGGGGTGCGCGTGTCGAAGGGCTCCGTGCGCGTTGAGACCTACGGGACGATCGACGAGCTGAACGCGAGCCTCGGATTTGCGCGATCGATCTGCGAGCACGTCGAGATCGCCGCATTCGCGAAGAGCATCCAGCAGGATCTCTTCAAGATTGGATCGTCGCTCGCGACGCCAACGGAGAGCCCGAAGCCGCAGATTCCGATCGACGCCGCGATGGCCGATCGTCTGACCGCCGAGGTCCATCGCCTCGAAGCCGTCGAGGGCATCCTGGCGGACTGGTCGATTGCCGGCGAGCACCGCGCCGCGGCGGCGTTCGACGTCGCGCGGACCATCTGCCGGCGGGCCGAGCGCGCGCTGGTGCGGCTGCAGGAAGCCGGCGCCGTCGTGCAGCCCGCGATCCTTGCGTACGTCAATCGCTTGTCCGACTTGTTGTGGCTGTTCGGTCGCAAACTGGAGCTCGACGCGGGCGTCAGCGGCTCTCTGCGTGAAATGACCGGTAAGGCCGGCAACCGCTTCTCGCGTGCTTGGTGACGCGCCGACTCGTGCATCCTGCGGCACCGTGGCTCGTTCTGCGAGATCAAGCGAAGCCGTGAAGGCACGTCCGCTCTTCATCGGCGGCACGTCGTCGAACGCCGGCAAGAGCTGGATGGCGACGGCGATCTGCGCACACCTCCGACGCAAGGGTGTGTCCGTTGCGCCCTTCAAGGCGCAGAACATGTCCAACAACTCCTATCCGTGCCGATCGGGCGGGGAAATTGGCCGGGCGCAAGTGGCCCAGGCAGAAGCTTGTGGGCTTGAACCAGAGCCGGCGATGAATCCGATCCTGCTGAAACCGAACGGCAATGGCGCAAGCCAGGTCGTCGTCGATGGACGGGTGTGGAAGACGCTGTCCGCACGCGACTACTACGCGCATGCCGACGAGCTCCGGATCAAAGTGCTGGCGGCGTATGAGAGCTTGTCGCGCCGCTTCGACGTGATCGTCATCGAAGGCGCCGGGAGCGTGACCGAGTTGAATCTTCGCGACCACGATCTCGTCAATCTGGGGCTCGTCACGCGGATTCGCGCCCCCTGGCTGCTCGTCGCCGACATCGAGCGCGGCGGTGTCTTCGCGTCTGTCGTGGGCTCGGTTCATCTGTTGAGCGCCGAGGAGCGCTCGCTGTTTCGCGGCTTTGCGATCAACAAGTTCCGCGGGGATACGTCGCTCTTCGATGACGGCGTGCGGATCCTCGAAGAACGGACGGACTCAACCTGCTTCGGCGTGTTTCCGTACGCCTCCGATCTGCACCTCGACGTGGAAGACAGCCTCGCGCTGCAGACTCGACCGACGACTCCGCCGCCAGCCGGCGGAACGATCGCGATCGTCCACTTCCCGCACGTGTCGAACGCGACCGACTTTCGTCTGCTGACGTGGGCCGACTGGATCGACGCACCACGCGCCCAGCCGTACGACTTCATCATCCTGCCGGGCAGCAAGAACACGCTGGCGGATCTCTCGTGGCTGCGCGAACGAGGCCTGGCGGACTGGGTTCTCGGGCAGGCCCGTTCCGGCACGACGATCATCGGGATCTGCGGTGGCTATCAGATGCTGGGCCGAGCCATTCACGATCCCCACTGGATGGAATCGTCGATGGGCCAAGCCGAAGGGCTTGGCCTGCTGCCGACCGCGACGTG
>Ga0209686_1000028_pt1 | contig 62627 bp, 47 predicted proteins | sample GraSoiAngelo_126_FD_185883 | JGI IMG/M metagenome (GOLD analysis project Ga0209686, IMG submission 185883) | Grasslands soil microbial communities from the Angelo Coastal Reserve, California, USA - 14_0927_09_20cm (SPAdes) (version 2) | ecosystem: Environmental > Terrestrial > Soil > Grasslands ...
GTCCACGATTTTCCGAGCTTGGCAGAGGGCACGGCCATTCCTTACGGCGCCTACGATGTCCACCGCAATGAAGGCATGGTAAACGTGGGGATGACGCACGACACGGCGGAATTCGCCGTCGCGAGCGTCCGGCGCTGGTGGCGGCATTTTGGAATTCGTCATTACCCAGCCGCACGGCACCTGTTCATATGCGCGGACAGCGGAGGCAGTAATGCCGCGCGGAACCGAGCCTGGAAATACTATCTGCAGAAGTTCAGCGATGAGGCGAAATTAGAGATTGTCGTTGGCCACTATCCACCGGGAACCAGCAAGTGGAACAAGATCGAGCATCGGATGTTTTCCTTCATCAGCATGAACTGGAAAGGAGAGCCCCTGGTCAGCTTCGAGACCGTGGTAAACATGATCAGCGCCACGAAAACAAAACAGGGGCTGCGCATCCAAGCCGTACTGGACAAGGGCCGCTATGAGACTGGAGTGAAGATCAGCAACGAGCAGATGAAGGGACTCAATCTTCAGCCGCACCGGCAGAACCCGGAGTGGAACTACTCGCTTCTCCCGCGCAGCGGACAATCACTACACTCATAATAGTAAAAGTTATTTTGCGGCAAGCCCTAAGGGGCGTGTGATGCCCACGGCTGGCCACGAGGTGAACTTTCGAGCCGAAGGCGCAGGACGTCTCATCGGCCTTGGCAACGGCGATCCCAGTTGTCACGAAGCCGATAAGCCTGCATCGTTCACCGAAGGCAAACGCAGCGCGTTCAACGGGCTGTGCATGGCCATCGTGCAAGCTCTCAAGCAGCCCGGAGACATTCGCGTAGAAACATCTTCATCAGGACTGGAGAGTTCCGTTGTTGTGATTAACGCCAACCATGCGAAGTTGCGTCCCGCGATCTGAGAGCCTGTCGAGAAATGTTGAGAGTGTGTTATTCGCTCTTGAAGAATTATTTCCGTACGTACTTCTTCACGTCCATGGTGAATTCCGCGCCGTACATGTTTCCGGCAGAGTCTGCGGTGATTCCTTCCGGTCCCGTCGAATCCGCAGCAGCCGGATACGGCGCGGCATCCGGCACGAAGTATTTCACCGAGCCGTCTTTCGCGCCGCCGATGCGAATGCCGCGGCGGCATCCGGGATTGTGCCCGTACCCGGGCTCGCCGTTGCGCGACTCGGAGTCAGCGACGTAAATCAAATCGTTCTTATCAATGTAGATGCCGCTGGGTCGGCCGAACTGTTTCCACTCGGCGATGAAATGGCCGTCCTGGTCGAAGATTTGGATGCGGTTGTTCTGACGGTCGCCAACGAACAAGCGCCCCTGCGAATCGAAGGCCAGGGTGTGCGGGCAATCGAATTCGCCAAGGCCCGTTCCTTTTTTGCCCCAGGTCTTAAGGAACTTGCCGTGCGAATCGAATTTCAGGATGCGCGCGTTGTCGGTCGGTTTCTCGCCGTGGCCATCGGCCACGAAGATATCGCCATTGAGAGCGACCGCGACTTCGGTTGGCTGGTCGAAGGTATCCAAGCTGGCTCCGGAGATGCCGGCCTTCCCAAGAGTCATCAGAATCTTGCCGTTCTGATCGAATTTAAACACCTGCTGCCCCTTGCCGTTCTTCAGCCCGTTGTCGGCAACCCACAGATTTCCGTCGTGGTCCACGCTAATCTTGTGAGGGCTGACGAACAGGCCCTTACCAAAACTCTTGAGAAATTTCCCGGAGGGCTCGAATTCGAGGATGGGATCGAGTGGGGAATCGGCGCAGTTGGTTCCGCGCGAACCCATGGCGCCGCAGCGATCGATGGCCCAGATGTTGCCGTCCGGACCTACCGCAATGCCCGCGGTCGAGCCCCATTTTCTACCGTTGGGCAATCGGCCCCAGCTCACGCCTGCAAGATAAGGATTCGGCAGGTCGTTGCGCGCGCCGAGCGGCGACACCGCTGGCGGCTGCTGCGTTTGTGCCTGCACGTTTGCGGACGCAGCTGAAGATTGTGCGGCGGTGTTTCTTGCATTTAGCCCGATGGCGCCTGCAACGATGGCTCCAAGCATGATAAGCAGCCAAGCGGTACCCATGACAACTGGTTTCGCCGGCCGTCGAAGGGACATGGTTCTTTTCTCCTTTGAGAGGGGATGGCAATTTTGCCTTCGACAATAGAATTAACTCGCGAACATGGCAAGACCGTTTCGACACTCGGGGAAAGGCACACCACCGAGGATAAGCCCGCTTGCCAACTATAATAATTAGTTAGCTGTGTCTATATTTAATTACTGGCGATTCCCAAAAGGCCGGGGGCTTTCAGTGGATGGCCATAGGGGGGGTAGCACGGCTGTGAGCGCCATCAGGGAAGTAGAGATGCCTTTCAGCTCGCCGTAGTCGCCCTTGTAGAGGGCCATGAATTGCCGGGCGAGAACCGCCGCGTTTTGAGCGTTACGAACCATGCGGTCCGCTATTTCTCCAGACAAAATACGAGCAGAACGGCAGAAAGTGCGGGCAAGGGCCAGCTGGGCGAGCACGAATCGAACGTGAGCGGCCCGCGTGGCAAGTCCCACGGGAGAGTCGTGCCACGAGTGGTTGGAAGCCAGTGCGGCATGGACGACGCAGGCGCTGGCCAAAATGGAACTGGTTATAATCTCCCGAACGTCGAGAGGGTCGAGCTCCAGACCTTCATTCAGCTTCGCTGCGAAAGTGTTGGCCTGGGTCCAGGTGGGAAACTCACCAAATTGCTGTTCGACAATGGGTCCGGGACAACCTTCGACCGCGCGGCAAACCACAGCGCCGTCTCCCCAAAACTGCGCGGTAAAAGCAAATCGTTTGTTCATAGCCTGCCCGTTACAAGGATCGACGGTGGGGGCATGCCCGGCACGATTATGATCCATCTCTAGCTGAGAAATCAATACCCATATAATATACTATAAGTCAGCGATTTCGCAAAGTCAGAGGTGGAGAGGGTTTATGGAGAGGGTTTAACGAACTGATTTTAGGGTCCGGCAAAGCCCCTACGTGAGAAGAGAAGTCAGATACCTTATCAAAATAGGCTTCGAACCGGTGTCGGCGCGAGAAGGCGGGGGAAGTGGGGGAAGTGATTTAACTCAGAAAGCTATGCATTCCAACGTCTTACGGCTGGATCCGGGCCGACTTCGCGAAGTCACGGTAAGATAAGTACAAATAATATGAGGATAACGCGGAGGATCAGGTTAAGACCTGAAGTCCGTATCAGGTGATTAACCGAGTCTTAAGGGTTGTGTCAGCCGAGGCACGCAGAGGCCTAGGCCGTTTGGCTCCGCGGCTGCGCGGAAATGTCCACAATGGTTATGACCGCGCCGTCGATTTTATTTTCGGGCGTACGATAAGGAAGAATCCTCAACTGATAGCGCCCGTTCTCCCGGTCCTTCAGCTCGCGCTCCACCGGGCGGACGTTTGCCATCACCTGCAAAACCAGGGATTGAAACTCCGGGATTTCGATCGTGGGACTGATATTCATCAGCGGCCGGCCCACGTCCGCGGGAATGAGGCCCAGGAATTTTTGGGCCTGCGGCGTGAATCGCCGGATGTTGAGATCACTGCCAATCATAACCACGGCAATATCGATGCTGGCGAAGAGGTTGGTGAGGTCGTTGTTGATCTGCGTGACCTCCTGATTGCGGCTGCGCAATTCGTCGTTGACCGTGCTCAATTCCTCGTTGGCGGATTGCAATTCTTCCTTGGCCGTTTCCAACTCTTCGTTGGTGCTCTGCAACTCCTCATTGCTGGAAAGGATTTCCTCGTTGGCGGACTGCAGCTCTTCGTTGGTGGCTTCCTGAGTCTCGATGACGGATTGGAGGTATTCCTTGGCGGCGGAGAGTTCCTGCTCCAGTTTGGTGATTCTCGAGGAGGCGCTCTCCGATTCGCGTGACGGCCGAGTGGAGCGAGCGACCGCCGGGCGCGCAATTGCCGGACTGTCCTCAAAGACAATCATAAAGTAAAGCTCTTTGAGATTGCCCATGTTGATGGGAGCGACTTCAAAGTTCACGATCCGCATGGAATCGCCCTGGGGCCCCTCATTCCCGTTGCCATTCTTGATTTGAATGTTTTGCTTGCGAACGGCGACGTTTTCCTTTTTCGCCTTGCTGATGGCGTTACGTAGATCCAAAAGCAGTCCTTCGCGGGCCATCTTCAAAATGCTAAGACTGGCGCGTCCGGGCGCGAGCTTGAGAAAGCGATTCACGCTGCCGCGCGTGTGGATAATCTCCAGGTCCTCATTGATGAAGACCGTGGCTGGCGCATATTGGCCCAACAAGCGTCGGTCGAATTCTTTCTGCGCTTCCAGGTAGTTCCAACTGGAATCGGGCTGTTTGGCGGGGACGCGCACGGCGCCATATTCGTGGCGTTCCGACGGGTGATTCAGGGAGAAAGTGACGGGCTGACGCACGCCGGTAGCTTTCTTGAGGAAAATCTTGTCGGCGCGGTCCTCGGCGGAGAACAGGTTGGTTGCGCTGCCGACCCCTTCGGAAGTCCCCAGAACCAGATAGCCGCCCGGACGCGCCGCATAGTGAAACAGGGAAATCACTTTGTTCTGAAGGACCGGTTCAAGGTAAATGAGCAGATTGCGGCAACAGATGAGGTCCATCTGGGAAAAAGGCGGATCATTCAGCACGTTGTGCTGCGCAAAGATGCACATATCGCGAATGCTTTTGCTGATGCGGTATCCGCCTTCGACCTTGGTAAAAAAGCGGCGAAGACGCTCGGGAGAAACATCGCTTTGGATGTTCTCGGGGTAAAGACCGCTGCGGGCCTTGGCAACACTCAACTCGCTGATATCCGTGGCGAAGAATTGAATGGGCGTCTGGGAGGCCTTGTCGCCAAGAAACTCGAGCAGGGCAATGGCGAGGGAATAAGTTTCCTCGCCGGAAGCGCATCCGGGAGTCCAAAGACGAAGGCTGGCTTCGGAAGAACGGTTTTTCATAATGGCGGGGAACACCTGGGACTTGAGGGCATCGAAGACGCGCGGGTTGCGGAAGAAGCTGGTCACATTGATCAGCATGTCCTGGTAAAGGGCCTTGATTTCCGCGGGATTGGTCTGAACGTATTTGACGTAATCCTCCATTTTCTCCATCTTGTGAACGATCATGCGGCGCTGAATGCGGCGGAGGATGGTGGTCTTCCGGTAATGCGTGAAGTCCACGCCGGTGGTTTTTCGCAGAAGCTGGAAGACCAGGCTCAAACCGTTGGTCTCCGAAGTGGCGAGCTCGGCGATGTCGGATGTCCCGGACCGGGCAAGGTAAGGATGACGGGCAATCCGGGCGAGCTCCCGCGCGATAGCTTTGGGGGAAAGGACGTAGTCAACGCAGCCGGAGGTGACAGCGCTGCGAGGCATGTTGCCGTATTTTGCGGATTCCTCGTCTTGCGCGAAGGTCACGCCGCCCTGCGCCTGGATTTGAGCAAGGCCGGCCGTCCCGTCGGTGCCGGAGCCGGACAAAATGATGCCAATCGCGCGATTACCCTGTTCTTCAGCGAGCGCGCGCATGAAATGGTCGATGGACATGTGGACGCCACGCGAGGACTCCGTGCGCGGGCCAAGCTGCAGCGTGTGGTTGGAAATGGACATGGTGGCGTTTGGCGGAATCACATAAACCTGGTTGGGCTCGACGGTCATGCCATTGGTCACTTCCACCACGCGCATCGGGGTCTTTTTGGAGAGCAGCTCGGTAAGCATGCTGTGATGCGAGGGATCCAGGTGCTGCACGAGGACAAAAGCCATGCCCGTGTCGGGAGGAACATGGCTTAGAAGTTCCGTGGTGGCTTCGATTCCGCCCGCAGACGCGCCGATAGCGGCAATCAAAAGGTCGTCCTTGCGATCCGACTGCGAATTCTCATCCTTCTGAGAACTGCGTGGCTTGTTACTCCCTGACGATTTGGATTTCATTGGTTCTCTCCGGGTTGTTCAACGCGCCTGCCTGATCTCCCGGCAATAGGAAGGGCGTGTTCCGCAGCAACCGCCGATGGCAGAATTCACTCGGACTTGGCTGAAACCTGTCGTAACAGCTGCTTGGACAACCACTAGGGCGATTCTAGTCTTTCCGCAGACCAGCCACAACCTCGAGTGGGGACAGAAGCAGCGGAGCGGCGGGAGAGCCTTTCTGGCGCACCTCCGCGGTTGCGTGCGGATTTCACCTGGCAGGCGCTTGGTTTTGCCATTCGATGATTGCTGCAGCCTTGCTTGCGAAATAATCGATGCGCCGCAAGTTCTTTTTCGAGATTGCTCCGACGGTGCGGTAATAAGTGGAGAGCATCCCAAGCACGGCCTTTGATCTGCCCATCAAGGGCGTGGTTTGCAGCGAACGAACCCCGGCGTCCAGCAGAACTTCCAAAGTGGTGGTGGAACGAAAAACCGGACTATTGGCCACCTCGGAGATAATCACCGGCTTTGCTGACTTTGCGGCCGATTCGCGAACGGCGTCGCCTGCGGGCACGGAATCAAAAAATCTCAGGAAAGTCTCGTCAAAGCCGCGGTGGGCGCGGATGAGGAAAGAAGCCTTTTGTGCGTCGTAAACCTGGATGTTGCCCATGTCGGTGCTAACCGCTTCGATGGCAGAGTCCAGGACCCAGCGCAGCATGTTCGAGGCGTATTTACGGCGGAAACCTTCGTCCCTGGCGAGTTCCTCGATTTGCGCTTGGAGGTCGGAGCACAGGACCCACATTCTTTCGACTGCATAACGGGCTTTGGACCAGACCTCGCGCGTTTGCTCCGCCATGCGCTCGGCCTGTTTGCGACAGTAACTCGCGTTTTCCGTGAAAGAGATTGGTGCGCCAGTCATGAGCGTTCCGTCCGGGAGCCGTACCTGGGAGTCCCACAGCACGGGCTTGATTGTGTTCAAGCCCGGCACTCCATGTTCAGGCTTAATACCCCCCCTTTATTTAATAACACAAAGAGGGCACGACGTTCCTGACTTAAAGCACATTGTCACCGGGCAAGGCTCACAGAAGGAATGGTGCGCTCCTGACGGCGCCGGTCATACGTAGTCTCTGTAAGGAAAGGGCGTCAGCTGCGGTTTAGAAAGGCGGCGTCATGCCCGTGTAGTCGCCGATCACGTAAGCGCTGTACGGCCCATTCATTTTCGTAAGGGCGGAACCAGGATTAAACCCGGGACTATTGATGGTGCCGAGGTCTGTCTGCAATCATGCTTCGCAAAGCCAGAAATTCCATTTTTTGCTCCCGCATAACTCCTCCTTATCCTCTTGTCGCGGGGGGTGTAATGCCGTTTTTAGATACCGCGCAAATGCCGGGGATGCACTGGTCACCTAGGGCGTGATTTGCGGTCAAATCTCTCGAACAGCGCTAACGCTAAGAAAAACGCACGCACCGATTGTCAAAAACATGTCAAAAAATCGTCACTTTCCCGGGAATTTCCGTTGGCGGCATGCCCGTCTTCGAGCTCAATAGGGCTTGGTCTTGAACACAAAATTGACCGTTCTTGTTTCGCCGCCTGTAACGGTGACTTCCTGGCTTTGATCGCCGTACGACTCGTGCCAGGCGTTGATCGTGTACTTGCCCGCGGGCAGATTTCGAAGCTTGAATTCTCCGTCGCTGCTCGTAACCGCGTAATGAGAATTCTTCAGCACGGCCAAATTTCCACGCATCCAAGGATGAATATTGCACACGACCGGAATGAATTCCGGCCTGGCGTACTTGTCCGCGATGGGCGGCATACCCGGTGGCTGTAACTTGTTCCATTCCCGGTTGAACTTCGGCTCCGGATGAATGTTGTGAGACGTCGGGTCGACATTGACCACTTCCAGTTCTTGATTGACCTGGAACACCAGAACGTGTGGGATATAACGGCATCCCTTCTGCGTGAGCACGGCGGGCTGCGCCGGGGCAGTTTCGTCAGCAGCCCCGGCCGAAACAAAGACCACTACGTTTTCTAATGCGTTGTCTGGACCGGTGATCACCGTCTCTGTCTGTGCCGGCTTGGCATACTGCTTCGCGCAACCAGGCTCTTGAGACATGTCGATGGTTCGCTGCTTCGCCGGCGTTCCTTCATAACTCACTTTGCCGCTCAGAGTGCTGTTTCCTGACTGCGCCGAAGTTATGGTCAATGCCGACAGGAGCGCGGCTCCTGCCACAGCTATCTGTTTCACTTGCATTTTCTTGCTCCTCCCCGATTGCCCAATGATGAGCAGTAGACAAACCTCAACGCTGAGAGCTGCGGTGACTCTGCGATTGCTCCTAATTCCCGCTAAGCTGTAAACCCACTGCGGCCTTTGGTATGCGTCGCGTGTGACGTGGACGGGTTTCGCGACGCGGGGATGGTAATTCGCAAGCAAGGGCAGGTTGTCAAAGACTTGTCGCGTGCACGTCAAAAGTTGCAGACAGCATGCGATTTCGACGTCAACCGCAAGCTAACCAGGAAACTGTGGTTGATTAAGGAAAGATAAGGCGGCGTCAGGGCCGTGAGTAAGGCTGGTTTGCCGGCGAAGGTGGCACATAATCCTGACCGTACTTGTTCTTATGCACCATGTTCATTACCGGCGATTCCACAATGCGAGCCACACCCAAGCTTCGGGCTTTCTCGGAGACCGTGATTTCGCGGCTTAGAGCCTTGAGATCCTCGGGCACGGCGCGCTCGTGCCAGACGTGGAGGATGTAGCGCCCCGGCGTCACACGTGAAATGGTCACGTTTCCCGCATCATCCGACAGCGCGAAATACGGCGTATTCAGCACCAGGACGACCGCGCTCATTTCCGGATGGATGTTGCAAAAGATGTAACAAACGCCGGGCCGGTCGAAAAGTACGGTATGGCTCGTTCCCGCTTCGTAGAGTCCCAAGTCGAAGCGTTTCCCTTCAAAAAGCGAAAAGACATTGTGGAAGAACGGATCCTGATTCGGAAATTCTACCGCGCTGCCAACCTGAACGACTAAAAGATGCGGTCGAAAGGATTTGTCTTTTTGCACGAGCCGCAATTCCTGTCGCCGGCGAGCGAGGTGCTGCGCCGCCTCCGTGGTTTCCGACGCATTAATGAGCCATACGGCTGCACCGGACGCATTGGCCTGCTTGGTGTTTCGCGGACCGAACACCTCGACGCGGCCTGTCACGGTGATTTCTTGCCCGTCCACACGGGCGGGGATCACCGCGAGGAGAAGGAGAAGCAGCGAACTCTCTAAACGGAAGGCATTCCAGGTCTTCATTGCAGCTCACACCATCGATAGTTAAAAGAGAACGGCCATTCCGAGATTTACCTGGTTTGCGTTCACGGATGTTCCATTCACAGAGAAGGTTCTCAGACGGCGATACTCAATCGAAAGCAACAGATCGGATTTCGGCTGATACACGACATTGGTCATCCAGTTGCGATTGCGGCTTAGCCCGGGGTCGAAGTACGTTGCAGCGCCCGGAAACTGCCGCAATTCGCTAGCTTGGGAGTTGTCCTCGCCAAACGTACCGTTAAACTCATATTTCGCCGTCGGTCTAACTTTTAGTTCTGCCCAACCACCTGCCGTATCCAGTCCGCGAACTGCAGTATTTGGATTGGAAAGCGGCCCATTCCAGAGCGCGCTGCGGCCAAAGCCCGCGCCAATTCCGCCAATTCCCCGCCCGCGATAGAACTCGCCATCCAAGTCGAGCCAACGGAGAAGCGCGACCGACCAATCGCCCATTCCTGCCCATGCATCCACGTTCCGGCCAAAGCTCCAGTTCTGCCGGCTATAGTAGCCGGCGCCCCCCAAAGTGATGGAGCGATTGAAGGCCCGGCGACTCCAGGCAATACGCGAGGCGAATGCGGGCTGCCTGGATTTCTCTCCCGCTTGCGGCAAACGTTCGAATTCGTCTTGAGGTAATTCGCCATTCAACGGATCCAGAATTCCTCCCTGGAAAAGCATGCCCGAATTTTCAGAGAGGCTCACTCGGTGTTCGATCCGCACTTGCGGCGTCCACGCCCAAAGATTCCCCGAGTAAGAAAGTGCAGGAACTGCCAGGGAAGCAAGCGAAGTAGGTGTGAGCGGCGAAAGAAAGAGCGGATCCTGTCCGGCGACGAGCGAAGTGTGCGACCAGTCCAGCCGCAAGCTAGCAGTTCGCATGCGGAACACTCCGGAGTTCACACCATTTGGGGTAATCGGAACTCCTCCAGAAAAATCCATTTGCACATTGGCGCTTAAGTTCGCTCCCTGAATCTGCGGACCAAACACCTCCAATCCTAACTCCGATTGCCGCATGCTCGAGCCGATGTTCCCCGACGAATCCAGCGCGCCTGGTGGCCGCGCCACGATGGGAAAATCCGCGTTGTCCACGGCCCCACGGTTCCCAAACAGGTTGAGCAGCGCAATGCCGGAAAGCCGAACACGGTATTTTGAAGCGCTCTCGACTTTCGTTTGGTACTGCTCATTAATCTTCCCGGAAATCAACTGCTGCTCCTCTTCCAGCGTGGACAATCGCCGATCCACGCCTTCGCCCAAGGATTGGCCAGACGCCCGGGAGGCGTCCGCCGCTCCGGCGGCCGTCCCTGGCGCGGTTCTCTGAGAGCTTTGCAGCGCGGTTTCCAGTTGTCGCTCGGTCTGTCGCAGCTTTTCTTGCATTTCGACATTCGCGCGGTTCGCGCGTTCCATGTCTGTGTGCATTTGCTCCAGCAGCGCGCGGAGTTCTTTCACCTGCGTCTGCAGTTCGTGAACAGACTCCGCAAGGGAATTCGTAGAGTTGGCATCTGCCGGGGATGCTGCTTGTTGTGCAGAGGTGATCTCAGTCCTCAGCAGCATCGCCAATCCGAGCATGCCAAGCAAGCGAACAGCCCGAACCAAAGGAAACCTTCTCATGTTCCACCCCCAGAAAATCCGGATTCCCAAGCTCTCGAGTGAATTGCGGTAATAAGACCTGCTGCCCGGCTATTGGTTACAAGCAGGCGGAATGCGCCGCACATTGACTAAAGACCGTGGACTGGCTTGCGGAAATTCACTCTGGCGATCTCTTCGGAGGATGCAATTAGCGGCAGCAAAATCCTGAAGACCGTGCACCCGGGCGTTGTGCTCTCCAGCATGATGCTTCCGCCGTGCTCCTGCAGGATTTTCTGCGCAACGGTCAGCCCCAGTCCCGTTCCGTTCTCTTTCCCAAAGCTGACGAAGGGCGTGAACAGCCTGTCTCGGATGGATTCGGGGATGCCCGGGCCATTGTCTTGTATGCGGATTTCCAGGCCTTCGTGCGTTTCGCGAATCCTGAGGTCGATTCGTCCGGAATAGGGCGATACTGCTTCGCAAGCATTCACCAGCAGGTTTTCAAACGCTCGCTGAAGTTTCTTAGCATCAAATTGGCCTTCACCTCGACCCTCTTTCGAAACGGAAATCCCAATGCTTCCGAATTCGGGCCTCGCGCGGATCAAACGCACGGCGCGTTCGATGACCTCTTCCACGCTTCCGTGCACCAGATGCAAAGATTCCCGCGTGCGCGAAAATTCGAGCAGCGATTCGATAAGGTCGTTCATGCGATCCACCGCCAAACGGACCTCACGGTAGAACTCTTCCTTTTGCTTGACGGAAAGGTTGTCCTCGCACATGAATTCCGCGTTGGCCACAATGGCCGTCAGCGGATGCCGCAGATCATGAGAAATCGAGCTCGCCATTCTCCCGATCGTTGCAAGCCGTTCCGCTTCCAGCAGCCGTTGCTGAGCGCCCTTGAGCGTTTGCCTCATTTTGTCGAATGCCGCGGTAACTTCCGCCAACTCTCCGCCTTGCCGCACTTGCAACGAGTAATCGAAATCTCCTTCTTCCAGCGCTCGCACCGCTCCTACCAGATTGTTTAACGGGCGTGTAAACGTGTCCGAAAGCAGAAGAACAGCCGCCATGCCCGCCAGGACCGTTCCCAACCCCAGCCAGATGATGAGACGCGTAAGGCCATCCAAAAACTCGATGGCCTTGTCATACGACTTGAACACGGACATCACCACCGGCGGGTTTCCGCCCGGTGACAGCTCAATCGAAGTAAGCAAAAATCGTTCTCCCCCGAGCAGCAGCTCTTGCGTTTTTCCGGCGGACTGCGTCCAATTCATTTGCTGGGACGCCAGCTCTTGCTTCTGCGGAGGCGACAGCGTGCTGACCGCCAGCCTGGTTCCGTAGGTGAAAGCCACTTGGCCCGACGCCACGTGACTGATTTCCTGCGCCGCCACTTCGTCGATTTCATGACCCACTGCCAGCATGCCTAGCGGGCTGTCGTCCTCAGGGGAGCCAAAATATACCGGCTGAAGAACCACTTCGTAGAGGCGATCACCCTCCGGCCACCAATGGCGAGCGTCCTCCTGTTGAAGGGAGTCATCGAGAAGCTTCTGTGCCAAGCTGCGGCTGAACCATGGCGTGGTCGCGTGCAGCGCAACCACTTGCCCGCTTCGGCCGGCAAGGAGAAGCAAGTCGCACCCGCTGACGCGCCAAATATCGGCTGAGGCATCCTGAATCGTGGCCTCGTGTTGCGTGGTCATCAGCGCTTTCAGACTTGGAAGATTGGCCAGCAGTTCCGCCGAGTGCAGCAGCGTAAGTTGCTGCTCGCGTTCGAAATTCTGGAACGTCGTTGTCGAATTCAGCAGATCTTCGAGAATTTCCTTGCGGACGTGTTCCTGCACGCTTCTGCGCACCACGAATATGGCCGCGGCGGTGAGGGCGGCTGTGAGCAGTAGCCGCGAGAGAAAGAATTTCTGCCGGGTCTGTAAGTGGCGCACCCCGCTGCCTCCGTACTTCGCGTGCCGTTCGCGAACCGCTTTCGTCAGGCAACGAACCGGTAGCCCATGCCGTGCATGGTCAGGAAATGTACCGGAAACGCGGGATCATCTTCGAGTTTTTGCCGCAGCTTCAGGACGAAATTGTCCACCGTGCGGGTGGTAGGGTAGTGTTCGTACCCCCATACCTGGTTCAACAATTCGTCCCGCGAGGCCACCCGCTCCGCATGTTCCACAAAGAACTTCAACAACTGAAACTCGCGCGCCGTCATCGCGACCGGTTCGCCCTTCTTCAGCAACACCATTCTCGCGAAGTCCACCGAAACGTTGCCGAAAGAATATTGTTCCAGAGGCTTTGTTGGGCGGAAGGAACGGCGCATTGCCGCATGCACGCGCGCCAGAAGTTCCTTGGGGCTGAACGGCTTGGTCACATAGTCGTCCGCGCCCAGTTCCAACAGCAGCACTTTGTCCGTAACGTCGGTCCTCGCGCTCAGCACGATTACCGGCAGCGCGGGCGAAGCGTTCTTGATTTCCCGGCAAACCTCCCGCCCTGGTTTTCCAGGCAGATTCAAATCCAGAATCACCAGATCCGTTGGACCGCTGCGAAACAGTTCCAAGCCCGCTTGGCCATCTCCCGCCACTTGCGCCGAGTAACCTTCCGATTCGAACAGTCGCTTCAGCGCCTTCTGCACCGCGTGGTCGTCTTCAATCACTAGAATTGTTTCCATGGGCTTTCCACTGGCTCTCGCACAACGGCCTGGGCCTTCCGCTGCCAGGTTCACGGACGTGGCGCCGTTCTCCCGACCTGCTCCGCTAGGCCATTAGATAATCCTCCACGGAACCCAGGCACACAAGCCCGCCCTGGCACCTTCGCAACAAAGAGACAAATTCTTTACAAATTCTTGACAATTCCCCTCTTGCATCGCGCTTGGTACAGGCATTCTGCCCCGCGCCGGAGGACACCTCCCCATCTTGCACCGATCCAGGGCTCTCCGGCGACAAGACCCGACGCTGCCGTCTCTGCCAGAACATCATGCGGTGACTTTCGATTTGCTACTGTTTATTTCTTTTTCTTTCTATCCGGTGTACACTCGCTCCGGTTGGAGCCTCCGATCGCTGGTGTGAAAGAAGCCATGAGACCGTCACGCCAAGCAGTTCCGTACAGACTGGGGATTTTCGCCCCTGCATTTCGCTTCGCCATTCCTGCGCTGCTGGTGCTCTCCGGCTGCCAGAAGCAGGAAACTCCTTCGACCCAAGCAACTCAGCAAACACCGGTTTCGACCATCCGGGTGACCCCGGCAACCGATGGCCTGCTCGTACAGACATCCACGGCGGAGTTCGTGCTTTTCCCCAGCGGCTACTTGAAAGCCAGCCTCGCCGGCAAGAGGGCGCCTTCCACCCTCGATGATCCCGCCACGCAGCCGGGCCAGCTCCTGACCGTCGCGCATCATCCCGTCTCCGATTTTTCCCTGGACCTCGCGCGTGCGCAAGTTAGCGAAGCGCAGGGAAAACTCGGCAGGGCGGGGAAGCGCATTGAACTTCACGCCAGCAGTCCCAGCTCGGCTCTCGACGAAACCCTCCTGCTCGAGTTTTACGACGACTTTCCCGGCCTCGCCCTGATGTCCGCCTCCTTCCGCAACACCGGCCAAAAAGACGTGTCGCTCGACGCCGTCACCCTGCAACGGCATCGTTTTAACGCCACTCAGGCCGACGCGGCCGCGGCGCACAATCAGATGTGGACCTTTCAAGGCTCCAGCCTGAAATGGGGCAAAGACGAAACCTTCGCCATGCCCGCGAAATTCTCCCAGGAGAATCCCTTTGGCGCCCCCGTCGAGACGAAAGACGGCTTGGGCCGTGTCGGCGGCGGCATTCCTGTCATCGCTTTTTGGACCGCGCACATCGGCGAAGCCGTCGGCCATCTCGAAACGGTTCCGCTGGTTCTCTCGATTCCCGTCGAAACCACTTCCGACGGCCGCGTCGACGTTTCCGTGCATTTCCCAGCCAACACCACGCTGAAGCCCGGCGAAGTTTTTTCCGCGCCGCGCACTTTTGTGGCCGTCTATTCCGGCGACTTTTACGAGCCGCTGAACATATGGTCCAACGCCGTTGAGCGCGAAGGCCTCTCCAAGCCCGCCAACAACGACGAAAACTACGCCGTAAACTGGTGCGGCTGGGGCTACGAAGCGAACGTCACGCCCAAGCAGATGACCGGCACCATCCCGAAACTGAAAGAGCTGGGCATTCACTGGGCCACGCTCGACGACCGTTGGTTCAGCGATTACGGCGACTGGCTGCCGCGCACCGACACGTTTCCCGGCGACGCCATCCAGCAGCTCGTGAAAGAGTTCCACCAGCAGGGCATCAAGATGCAGCTCTGGTGGCTGCCGCTGGCGGTCGAAGACGGAAAATACCGCTATGAAGAGCACAAGTACGTGGTCTCCGACGTCGTGAAAGAGCATCCCGACTGGCTCATCCTCGATAAAAACGGCCAACCTGCGCGCATGGCACGCAACCTCGCAACGCTCTGCCCCGCACTGCCCGAAGTGCAGGACTACTACAAAAAGCTCACCGAGGGCTTTATCCGCGACTGGGACTTCGACGGCCACAAGCTCGACAACATTTACTCTGTGCCGCCCTGCTACAACTCCAAGCATCACCACAAATCGCCCAACGATTCCGTTTACGCCATGGGCGACGTCTATAAAATTATTTTCGAGACCACGCGCGCGCTGAAGCCCAATAGCATCACGCAGAGCTGCCCCTGCGGCACGCCTCCCAGCCTCGCCTGGTTCCGCTACCTGGATCAGGCCGTCACCGCGGACCCCGTCGGCTCCCTTCAGGTTCGCCGCCGCATCAAGATGTACAAAGCGCTGCTCGGCCCACGTGCCGCCATCTACGGCGATCACGTCGAACTGACCCGCCTCCTCGGCGCCAACACCAGCCACGAACAGGACGTTGGCAGCGACTTCGCCTCGAGCTTGGGCGCCGGCGGTGTCCTCGGCACCAAATTCACCTGGCCCGACTACGGCCCCCAGTACAAAGCCGTTTTTCTCAACGACCAGAAAATGGATCATTGGAAAAAATGGATTGCGCTCTACAACCAGAAAATGCTTTCCAAAGGGAATTTTCTCGATCTCTACGTCTACGGCTACGACTCCCCGGAAGCTTACGCCATCGAGAAAGACGGCAACCTGTTCTACGCGTTTTACGCTCCCTCCGACGCCGGCCAATCGGACGCCGGCTCGCCCACTCCGGGAACCTGGAAAGGTGACGTCGAACTCCGCGGCCTTGCCGCGAAGCCCTACCGCGTCCTCGATTACGCGAACAACAAAGACTACGGAACGGTTTCCGGCCCGGCTCCCCGCCTCCACGTCGAATTTCAGGACCATCTCCTGCTGCAAGCCACGCCCGCTTCGGCCTCTGCGGCCAATTCCGCCCAAGGCACTCCCTGATTTCCCTTGGCTCGGACGCCCTCTCGGTGTACGGGCAAACGGCCTCTTCCGGACGTTTGTGCGTTGTGCGTGGGACGTTAGTCCCATTATTTAGAGGCGAGTGACCCCTCATAGACTCGGGGTAAACGAGTGGCTAGCGGTGAGTTCCAGAAAAAAATTTGTATGTGGCTGATCTGGTTGGGAATACGAGGAAGGTTGAGTCGTCCGATGGCAAAGAACGACCACCTTTTGCCCCGGGACATAAAAATCGTGCTGCGCCGATGGGGCGCTCGATGCTCAGGTGCGGATTAGCATTTCTATGGGCGGGGCTTGCAGCAGTGTTGCGTCGCCGGCCGTTCCCCAAGGCTCGGGCCTCAGGCTGCGGAAGACCGCCGCCTGAGGGTCGAGATGACGGGTAGGACTCCTGGGGACAAAAAATCCCGCTTCGGCGAAGTTGGATTTTCACAGGTAGACGCACTGAAAGAGAATGAGATAACGCATTCTGTCGCGGCCACTTTTATGGGCTAATTTCGGACTTCAGGGTGAGACGATGACGACTTGTGTCTAGTTGTGCGAGAGTTCGTGACGAAACAGAGGATGGGGAACGAACGAAGCAGGCGAGTCCATTTCATATCTAAGTACCTCCAATGGCTTGTACCTATATTCCTCGCCACATTCATTGCAGCGAACCCCAAATGGTTTATCGATTGCGGGCGAGGTAACACCGCGTCGGTCACCCCGAGTGGAATGCGGTGCACGTTAGAAAAGTTGCGACGCCGGTGAAACCAGTGATTCTTGCACACGACCACCCAGCAGTATTTGCTGCCCACCCACATTTCCTTCGGGGGGGGTTATTTTTTCTTCCGTGGCCTCAGGTGTGGCAGGTGCGGCAACCTCGATGGGAGCGGGGTTGAGACAGCCTGCGGTTTGTGCCGTGGTCCAGCGCTGCAGGGGATCTCGACGCAAACAGTGTTGCGCAATGTCGAGGAAGGGCTGAGGAACCATGGATGGAATGACGGGGTCGGCTTGACTTTCCTGCGAGGAAACGGGGGCCTGTTGCGTAAGTACTTCGACCGGCGTCACACCCAGCGACCAAAGGTCACTGGTAGGGTAACCGGTGCGGTGGCTACCTCGGGGGCGTCGTAAGCGTCAACCGGACGGTAGGCAGGGCGCGGTTCGCCAAGATGGATAACCGTGTCCCTTGAAAGTCTGAATTGATTCTCGGGGACCCTGATGTGTGAAGGTTTGATGTGAGAGTGCGCAAAGCCTTTGCCGTGAACATAGCTGAGGGCGTCGAGACGCGAGCCGAGCACTTTGCGAGTTTCTTCTTCGGTGAGTGGCCGATCGGGGAGACCGTGTGCGACGTCTTCCTCGGCGTATTCTAGGAACGCGAAAACCAAATCCATGTCCGCAAACTGGCAGTGGCCGCCCGGTGGCAGGTGGAGGAGATTTGGATGGCTAAATTTCGAAGCTTGGAGCAAAAGAGCCGCCTGGGAATCTGCCTTCGGCCAGCGTCTATGAATTTAATGGCGAGATTTTTCGGTTGTGGCGGGGGAGATTCCGTTAGGAAGACAGCCCCATAGCTCGTGCCGCCCAAAACCTCTGAAGTGGAAACTTGTTACGAAGGACCTGGCCTTCGAGTTTCTTCCAGTCGTCTCTCCTCAGACGTCCCCCCAGACGTTGTTGACGAAGAGTCGTCGCTCATGGGCGATGAGGTCGGGTGAATCGCCGGTCCCTGGAGCCAGGCTGCTGGTGAGGCGATTCTGGCACACTGGGTCCCCGCAAACCAAGCGCTATGTCCCTTATATCCCTTATCCCTATGCGCTTCGGGAACAATCTGCTTACCCGGTTGATGGGGGTTAATCGGACAAATCCAGAGGTGAGAGGAACCTGTTCCGGGAAGAAAGCTAATGAGGACGCAGGCTTGGGAACTTTCCTTTTCGCAAAATCAGTTTACTTAACTGGACAATTAAGGAGAATGGGCTTGACTTGCTTTAAATGGCAGAGTTAGCCTCCGTGCGTCCTCGACCGCACCAGGGTACTTTCGAACCTGCAGGCTTGACGGGGCGGTCCGCTTTTTTTCGCTGATCTTCAAAAACCGATCCAAATGGAGAAGGAGGCCTATGATCCGGAAATACGTTCCAGCATGCTTTCTCGCTGTTCTGGGGTTCCTGCTGGCGAGCCCGTTGTCGCACACGCAGGAGCCGAACAAGGCTCAAGAGCAGAACAAGCCGATGGTCTTTGAGGGTACCGTAGGCGGGTGGAGAATTATTGAGGAGGGACAACCGCCCGCCATGATCCATGCAACCGCTGAAGAAATGACACGGTTTCGCGAGGCCAACCCGAATGCGCGGCCCGGCAGAGTACAAGGGGCCAACACGGCAAATGACCTCACCTACCATGGCGGAACGGGCGGGATCGGCGTCGAGACGAGCCCCAAGGTCTATCTGGTCCTCTGGGGTTCACAATGGAACAACAACGATCCGAGCGGCGAGTCGGGCATTCTGGAGTCCTTCTACCAGGGGGTCGGAGGAAGCTCCTGGGCGAACAGCGTCACCCAGTATTGCCAGGGCGTGGCAAGCGGAACTGTGTTCTGTAACGGATCAGGTCAGGCGGCCGGCAATCCGTCGGGCATTTTTGCCGGACTTTTTGTTGACAAAGCGAGCCTCGCACCGTCACATCCCCGCCAGTCGCAGCTCGCGGCCGAGGCCGTTCGCGCCGCGCAGTATTTCGGCAATACGCCCGGCGCCAGCAATGCGATCGCCACGGCGTCGGGACACAACTCCCGGGGATTTGGGACGCAATACTGCGCGTACCACAGCGCGACCAGTTCGGCAGTAGGCAACGTGGCTTACACGAACCTGCCGTACATCACCGACGCCGGTGCCAGCTGTGGCGCGAACTTCAATGGCCTGGGCCCTCACGCCGGCATTACCATTGTCGCCGGTCACGAGATGGCCGAAACCATGACCGACCAGTTCCCAAGCAGCGGTTGGCTGGACTCGAGCGGGGCGGAAAACGGAGATAAATGCGCTTGGATCTCCTCGGGGCAAGGCGCGGCGGCGGACATCCGGTTGACAACGGGAACCTTCGCAGTGCAATCGTTGTGGAGCAATGCATTCAACAGCGGCTCGGGCGGCTGCGTGCTCTCGTATCCTTGATGGATTGACGCTGTGAGCATCCTAACGCCAGAGATGCTACGGGCATCTCCGGCATTTTGGTCTTCTGGAAGCACCGATAGCAACATTGCGCTGAAGAGATGTCTCCTGACCACAAGTGGAGATGGATGGTGGCCGGTCCGCTTAGCTGGCTTATCGGGAGTTAGTTAGGGCACCGATCCGCTGCAGTTGCAAGCGGACCGGTGTGAACGGGCCTTCGCCGTCTGATGGGGCAGACTTACTGGCAACCCGGCATTCCGCAGTGACTGCGGCGCGTTTGCTAGGTTCTGAGGCCTTTTGAAAGAGTCCTTCCCCGCTTGCGTCTCAAGACTGAATCTGAGGCATCGTGGCTACCCCCCTGGATCGATTTAAACGCAGCCCGGGTTTGCGTAGCAGGTGCGGGACCACGACCCCAATCCCGTGAAGCTACCAATGGGCGGAGACAGGTGTCGTTGCCTTGCGGCAACCCTGTCTTCGCTCGCGAGCAAGCAGCGTTTGGAAAGTTGTTGACGCCGGCATAGGAGGGAACCCCAATTTGCGTCTTCCCGCACCTGGACACCACAGCCAAGAAGGACGACTGCAAATTGTTCCGAAAACAGAACACCCCCAGCGCACCAACTTACTTACAATCTGCGCGACTATGACGGGCACGAATTCGCAGTGCAAATCGTGCGCGTAGGCGAACTTTGTTCAGCTGAACGCGGAGATTGGCCTCCACTTTCCCGGTCTAACCGGATTGAAGCGTGCCCCTACGAGCGAGGGGCGCGATCGCGGCCTGCCAGGGCAACGGGGTGCTTGCGCAGGAAGGCTTCGCGATGCGCGGCATCGCGAAACGCTTCGGTGCCGCCAGCGCGCGTCACGGAAAGTGCGCCAACGATATTGGCGTACTGGAGGCAATCCGCGGGACTCGCGCCGCGGATGAACTGGCGAATGAATCCGGCGTCAAAACTGTCTCCCGCGCCCACGACATCGACCGAGGTGACGGGAGGCGGGAAACCTTCCAACTTTTCCGCGCCGCGCCGCGCGTAGGCGCCTTGCGAGCCGCGCTTGATGACCACCAGCGGTACTTTCTTGGAGAGGATTTCTGCGGCTTGGCGGAAATCGGCCGCGCCGGCCAACTTGCAAGCCTCGTTTTCATTGGGCAGCAAGATGTCCACATATTTGAAGACCAATTGAATGTCCGGGGACCAGCGATTGTCCGGATCGTCGTTGGTGTCGAGAGAGGTGGAAAGCCCGGCTTCTTTGGCTTTGCGAAATAGCTCGACCATGGCCGGCCGCAAACCTTTTTGCAGGAAGTAGGAAGAAAGATGGAGGTGTTTGGCGCTGAAAATATAGGAAAGATCGAGATGGGCAAGCGAAAGGTCATACATGGTGCCGGGATAGGTGAGGATGTAGCGCTCCTTGCGCTGGGGCAGGATGGCCGTCAGACCAGTGGTCTTGCCGGCGAATTTTCGGACCTGCGAGATGTCCACGCCGCCCTCCCCAAGGCGCTTGAGGCAGATCTCGCCGAGCGGGTCACTGCCAATGCAGGAGCTGAAGCCCACGCGATCGCCGAGGCAGGACAAGTTGTGCGCGAAAATGGCCGAAGAGCTGCCCAGGGTAATGCTGAGTTCCTTGGCCAGGTGCTCGCGTTCGAGCTCCAGCTTTTCCGGCAAGCCGTAGAAGATAATGTCCAGATTGAGCTCGCCAACGACGCTAACATCCAGAGTGGGCAAGGAAGCGTTCCTCCGAAGGATTCAGTCGAGGATCACCACGCGCGAAAGATTTTTGGGTGCGTCGGGGTTGAGATTTTTCTTGACGCCGGTGAAAAAGCCCAGGAGTTGCGCTGGAACAATGAAAGGAGCGAGTGTGGCCAGCTCTGGCCCGTCGAAGGCCAGCTCGAAGAGCAAATCGCTCGAGCGGCGAATGGCTTCGTTGGCCCGGTTGCAAATGGCGATGGTCACGCCGCCCAGTTCGTGCATTTCGGCGAGCACTTCGGCTTCCGCCTGCAAGCCGTTCTCGCTCAGGAAAAACGTCAGGCAGGTTTCCGAGCTGACAATCGCTTTCGGGCCGTGACGAAACTCCAGCGTGTGAAAGGACTGGCTGTAGGAACAAGACATCTCCGTGGCTTTCAGCGACGCTTCGCGGGCCAACGCATAGAACGGGCCTTGGGCAAGGAAAATGTAATCCGCAAAGGAGTGCGCTGCGACGAACGCTTCGACGTGAGCCGCAAGCGGTTGAAGGCGTTGCGCGAAATGATTAGCCAGCCGCTCGATGATGGACGGGAAGTCGGTGCTCTGCGATTTTTTGCTGGCCAGGGATTGCAGCGCCAGCAACATCGACGTGACCGAGCGCGTCATGACCATGCTTTTTTCGTCGGCAGCGAGCAGGCGGATGGTGCGGTCGCAAGCTCTTTCAAGCAGGGAATCCGCCGCGCAAGTAATCCCCAGCGTCGGAACGCGGAATTCCTGGGAAAGCACGTTCGCCGCTTTCACGGCTTCGGAAGTTTTGCCCGAGCGCGAGATCACGACGGCTTGCGAAGTTTCCGCCGCGTGCATCGCAAGGCGCGGAAACAGCAGCAGCTCGGACGCCGGCAGCGTGCGCGCGGGCTGGCGGGTCATCAGGGTCCAAGAGGTGGCCGCTGCTTCGGCCAGGTAATAGCTGCTCCCGCAGCCCACGAACAGCCATTCGTTGCGCGGCTTGGTTTCCTCCAGGATTTTTTCGAGGACGCCGCCGCGCTCCAATTCGGTCAGCGTCTGCCGCCAGATTTCCGGCTGCGAGAGAATTTCCGTGAGCGTGTGGGAAGTATGTGCGTGTTTGTCAGAGCCTGGCAATGCAGCGTCTCCACCCATCTTTTGGGCACCGAAACTTTTTAAACCAGTGTCACTTCCACTTTGGCCTCGCGCAAGGCTTTCAAATCATGCCGGGGAATCCCGCGGTCCGTGATGGTTTCGTGGACCGAACTCGTGGGCATGATTAAGGCTAGGCTGCGGCGGCCGAATTTGCTGGAATCACAAACGACCACGGTGCGTCGAGCGGCCTCCGCCATCGCGCGGTTCACGCGCGCTTCCAGGAGATTCGGCGTGGTCAGCCCGTAGCGCACGTCAAACCCGTCGACCGCGAGGAAAAGCAAATCCGCGTTCAATTTTCGCAGAGATTCTTCCGCAAGCGGGCCTACCAGCGAAAAAGAATTTTTTCGCAGCACTCCGCCGGTCAAGATGACGTTCACGGGCGTGCCCGCAAGCTCCGTCACAATATTGGTGGCGTTCGTGATGATGGTAAGACTGCGAAAATGCCTGCAGGCGCGGGCGATGGCGGTCGTGGTGGTTCCCGAATCCAGAATGATGACCTGCCCCGATCGGATCATCTTCACCGCGGCAGCCGCGATGCGCAGTTTTTCCTGGCGGTGCAGCCGCTCTTTTTCCTGCAGCGTTCGGTCATTCAGCGCGCCGGTGCGCAGCGGGAGCGCGCCGCCGTGCGTGCGCTCAAGCATTCCGTGATGATGAAGAAATTCCAAATCCTTGCGAATGGTGATGAGCGAGGTTTTGAATCGTTTGGAGAGATCGCCGACGAGCACGCGGCCGTCGTTTTGCAGGACCTCCAAAATTCCGCGTCTTCGCTCCTCACTCAGCATCGGGCTGCTCGCGGCAAATCATTCACCAACGACCTCCACTTTCACAAGCGCTTGCAAGCGCTGCACTTCGCCTGCGCTTAATTGGCCTGGCAAACCTGCCAGGCAGTTCGCGGCACCGCACGCGGCAGCAAGGCTCATCGATTCCTCAGCTCCGAGTTTCTGCGCCGCGGCGAAGGCAAAACCGCCCACCGTCGCATCCCCGCTTCCAACCGAGGAGAGGGAAGGAATTTTGGGAGCGCAGGCATGGTAAATCGCATCACCTTTCAATGCCTTCCATACCAAGCCATCGTGGCCGAGGCTGATCGCGGCGCTTTTTGCTCCTGCGGCAATCAGCTGCGTAACTGCCGCCGCCGCCGACCTGGCATCTTGAATTGGCTTTCCGGTGAGCCATTCTGCTTCTTCACGATTGGGTTTCACAAAATCCGGACCAGCTTCGAGCGCAAGCTTCAGCGGCTCGCCGCTGGTATCCAGGAACGCTTGGCCACCCCGGCTGTGGACTTTTGCGATGAGACTCGCGTAAAACTCCTTTGCCGCGCCCGGCGGCAAACTGCCGGAGAAGATTGCGGTCACAGCACTGCCTCGCTCGGAAAAAACGGCATCGCAGGCAGATTCGAATGCGCGAATTTCCTCGATCCAAACGGGAGCCCCCGGCTCGAGAATCTCGGTAACGGTCCCGCAGTCATCAATAATCTCCAAGTTGGTGCGCGTCGCATTCTTCATGGGCACGGGAACCACTTGAATTTTCAAATGCTGCAAGCCGGCCAACAATTCCTGCCCGGTCGGGCCGCCCGCAAAGCCAATCCAGCTTGGGTCCGCTCCCAGGCTGCGCAAAACCATGGCAACATGCGCCGCCTTGCCGCCCGCGGCGGCTTGCACTTCGCTCGCGCGATTGACGCGCCCGGGCACCAGCTTCGACAGGCGAACGCGCTTGTCGATCGCGGGATTGGCGCTGATGCAGACGAACATGGGCTTGTTGTCCATCAACGCGTCAAATTCGCTGCGAAGTTTCCTTCACGAAATGCGAACCACGGTTTGGCAGCAGACAGCCGGGCATTCACGCGCTGAATATTTCTGACGCCCTCACCGCTTAACCACTTTTCGAGCGCCGCCAATCCTTCACGAACGTGGATCGGGACGCCATCTTTCCATGTGGCGCGGCCGCAAAGCACCCCGGAGAAATTGGCTCCGGCTTCCGCCGCTAACTGCAAAGCGTCGTCGAAGAGCTCGTTGCCGACTCCCTCGGAAAGATAGATAAACGGAAGGCGCGCAGCGGACGCGGCGCGGCGAAAATGCCGCTTTGCTTCTTCTCGCGAATACAACCAGTCCCGTTCAGCGCCGGGCGTGCCTTCGACATACGCCATGCTTACGGGCACACCGACTTTCAAGACATCGACGCCATACTGCGGCTTGGAAAATTCTTCCACGCTTGCTGTGACGACATCCGTTTTCAGTTTTGCAAATTCTCGGCTCTTGTCCTCCATCCCTTCGTGGTAACTGACTAATTCGAGAAAGAAAGGCACATCCGCGGCTTTGCATTCGGCGCCTATACGCTCGGCCCAGGCATGTTTACGATCGTTAATCGCTGCTGCACTCGAAGGCGAATAATATAGAAGGATCTTCACGCCGTCCGCTCCCGCGTCCACGAGACGGCGCACGGACCAATGTTCGAGTAGACGAGGCAGTCGCCCGGGAACGGTCTTGTCGTAGCCGGTTTGCTCATACGCCAGGAGCAGTCCAGCGTTCTTTGCTCTTTGCCGCGAGGCGACTAAACCAAATTCCGGGTCCAGCAAAATGGCGCTTGCATGGGAAGTGAGAATCCGGCTCACCGCTTCTTTGAATTCCGCCAACATTTCGCTAGGAATGGCCTCGGGCTCAACTCCTTTGGCCTTGGCCATTAAACTGCGCAAGGCGCCGCGCTGGTCAATGGCCAGAGCAGCGATGATCCCTCGAGAATCGGAGACTACTTCCAATCCCTTTCGCTTGCCACTCGTGATCTGCTTTTCCATTTAGCGGCCACTCTTTGCCTTTGTCATCGCAAGGGAGCGCGCCGTCTCCACGAAGAAGCACTCAAGCAGACAACTCCCGTCGGTCCGCACTAAAAGTAAAACTTCAGCGCGAATTGAATCCGGCGCGGCGGACGCGTGAAGCCGGTAAAACCATAGGCGGCCGAGCCAAGTTCCGTTCCCGAATTTTCCGCCACGGTGTCAGGATTTGTGAATTCGGGATTCGCGTGGTTCCAGGCATTGAAGAATTCGGCACGGAATTCGATGCGTCGTTCTTCGCGGATGGGAAACGTCTTGAACAGAGAGAGGTCCCAGTTCTGGAAGCCGGGACCCTGAATAATGTTGCGGCCGGCATTGCCAAAGCTTCCCACGGTCGTGGCTGAAGTGAAGGCACACGTGTTGAAGACCGTTCCCGCCACGCAGGGTCTGCCATTTGGGTTGCCGGTGCGATCCGGGCGGATGCAGTTAAATACGGTGCCTCCACAGTCGGAGGTGGAGAGGTTGCTGGAGATGTCCGTCGGCGTGAACCAATTTCCCGTGGACGCGGTGATGATGCCAGCAACTTGCCATCCGCCGATGATTTGATTCGTTACGCCGGTAGCGTTTTTCGCAAACATTTTGTTTCTGCCAAAAGGCAGCTCATAGATGGAACTCAGAACGAACCGGTGGCGCACGTCGAAATCGGCATTGCCGTATTCATTTTTCGGTTGGGTCTGCAGCCGGAAGTCGCCCTGATTGGCGGAGCCCAGGCTGGCGCTCGAAGCATCATCAAGCGCATGGCTGAGGGTGTACGCGGCCTCAAACTGCAGGCCGTGCGAGAACTGTTTCTCAAGACGCGCTTGCAAGGAATGATAGTTGGAGAATCCATCGGCGCGAAATAACGCAATGGAGGTGTCGAATACAGGGTTGCAATTGGGGGGATTGGCGCTATCGCAGATTTTTGCCGGCCGGCGCGGTGCGGTCGGGCAGTTTGCGGGAGTGATGCCCGCCGCCGGGTCATTGCAGAAGGCAGCAAACTGCGGGTTGGTAGCTGGAACGGCTTGGTTGCCGTTATAGAAGGTGAACAGTTTCAAGCCGCGCGAGCCGGCAAAAGAAATGTCCAGGATGGTGTCAGCGGGCAATTGATACTGGAACCCGAGATGCCATTGTTGGTTATAAGGCGTGCGAATGTGGGGGTCGATGGAGTAAAGGATCGGCGTATTGGGATCGACCAGCGCATTTGCGGGAAAGCCGTTCGCGAGCACGTTCAATCCGGGAATCGAGCAATCCACTACCGCGGGGTTTGCGATTCCCTGGCCACAAGGCATGGTGAAGGACTCGGTAACAAAGAAGGGCGGATTGAAACCGGGGCTCGGGTTGGAAAACGGACCGTTTTCCTGGCCGCCATAGAAAATTCCATAGCCGCTGCGCAGCGCCAGCTTGTCCGAGATTTTGTACGCCAGACCAACCCGCGGAGCGAAATTGTTGCCGTCCGGGCTAATCAAACCCGGAGTGGCGGTGGCACTGATGGGAACGAGTGCAGCGAGGGTGGGTGTGAGTTGTGCATTCACCCCTTTCGGGACGATCAAAGATTGCGTGGCGAAGTCAAAAGTGGCTTGCTGGTTGTGATGCTCCTTGATGGTGGTGAACATTTCGTAGCGCAGACCCAAATTCAAGGTGAGCCGATCGAAAACTTTCCAGTCATCCTGAATGTACGCCGCATAGATTTGCCTCCGGTAATCAATGTTGTGCAGGTTGGTGATGGAACCGCCGTCAGGAATGCCCAGCAAGAAGGTGGCGAAGCCGTTGCCGCCAGGAATCCCGGACGTGTTGTCGTTGGCGGCGGTGAATTCAATGGGCGCCGCGGGGTTGGCGGTAAATTCCGTGCCAAAATTCATGGTTCCACGGGAGGCGGCGGGCTGAAAGATCGTAAACTGCTCGAGGCGCACTTCACCACCGATCTTCAACGCATGCCTGCTCACGGACTTGGTCAAGTTATCGGTCAACACCCAACTGTTTTGCTTCTCGATGGAGGGAAGAAATCCTGAACTGCCAATGGTGACGGAGGAGCCGTCGCCGAAGGTGATATTCGGCAGCCCGCCGTTGTCTGGCGCAAAAGGCACGCCGGGAAAGCCAAGCTGGCCGGAAACATCCACGTTGTAATTGATCTGAAAACGATGCGAATTGATGCGGTTATACCCCAGGCGGAATTCGTTTACCAGCGCGGGATTGAAGAGATGCGTTTCGCTGATGGCCACGCTGCGGTAAGAGTTGTCCTCGTTCCCGCTGAAAAAATCTCCGCCATCCAAGGCGTTTCCAAACGGCGGCGGAATGAACTTCGGCTGGTCCTCATAGCTAAAGCGAACGAAGGAATAATCCTTGTCGGAGAATTTGTGGTCCACGCGGAGGTCGAAATTGTTCCGCGTGGTTTGCTGCACTGGCAGGGCAAGGTAATTGAAGTTGGGATTACTCGAATTCGGAGCCGGATACAAGGCCGCAAGCTTGGCGGCGAGCGAGTCAATGGGAGTTGTCCCGGTGGGATTCAGAGCACTCTCAAAAAGGTTGGTCGGATTTCCGCTCGAGTCGACGCCAATGGGCACACCGCAAAACCCGTTGGGATTCAGATTGGAAGCCTCGGTGAGGCGGGTATTGAAGAGTTCACCGACAAAGGTTGGATTGCCGCTGCAGTCCACCGCAATCTGCCCGGTGGCGTTGCCATTCGCATCGGAAGCAAAGACTGGAGTGGAGGTGAGCATGGCGGAGAAGTCTCCACCGGTCATACTTTGTGTGGGAATAGTGCCATTGAGGATCAAGCCTTCGCGGGTGCGGAGCCCTTCGTAGTCGGCGAAGAAAAACGTGCGGTTCTTGGCGATGGGGCCGCCAAAGGTCACGCCAAACTGATTTTGTTTGTAAGGCTCGCGGCCAAACCCTTGCTGTTTGACGGTGGAGTTGGCGGCGTCCAGCACCTCGTTCCGCAGGAATTCGTATACGTCTCCATGAAAACTGTTCGTGCCGGACTTGATCATCGCATTCATGATGGCGCCGTTGCCGCGGCCAAATTCGGCGCTATAAGAATTGGTTTGCACCTTGAATTCAGCGATCGCATCGACTGAAGGCTGGATAACGAAGGCCGATTCGTTCAGAACGTCGCCCAAATTGGCGTTGTTGTCGATGCCGTCGAGAAGAAAGTTGTTTTGCAGGGCGCGAGCGCCATTGGCGCTGAAACCGTAGCTGGCAGAAACGCGCGACCCCGGCTCACTCGGCGCCACGCCCGCACCCAACAGCGCCAGTTGGGCGTAATTCCTGCCGTTGAGCGGGAGGGTGGACACTCTGCGGCTGTCCACGACTTGGCCCAAGTCTGAGGTTTCGGTATCCAGGTGCACAGCCGTGGCAGTCACGATCATTTTTTCCGTGGCCACGCCGACTTGGAGCGTCACGTCCACGACGAGGCGGTCCTGCACGTTCAACTCAACGGGGCCCGCTACGGCGGTTTTGAATCCTTCCTTCTCGACACTTATGGTGTAGTGGCCGATCCTAAGCGGGCCGGCGAAGTACTCACCGGCGTCATTACTGGAGGTTGCGAAAGACGTGCCATGCTCGAGGTCGCGCACGGTCACCTTGGCGCCGGTCACCATTGCGCCGCTGGCGTCCCGCACGGTCCCCACGATGTTGCCGGTGTCCTTTTGCGCGCGGAGAGATGGACCCAGCAGGGAAGTGAACAGCAATACCGCCAGACGCAGTCTAGGAAATTTGCGAAAGTCGAATTGCATGATCCACCTCGAGTCGCAGCACCCGGAAACTAGCGAAAGGGGCTGTTACCACTTCTTTCGATTTCTTTCTTTTACTTTCTTTTTCTGATGGCGTCAAGAAGTCTTTGTTTGTTTCAGGTGGTTGGTCTCCGTAAATAGATCAACCCTGATTCGTAGTATGGCGTGTTCCACGACCAGGATAGGTGCGGAAATGCTTCTTGGTGAGAGCGGTTAGCGGGTTACTGGCCGCAAGCTGGACCTAAGCTTGCCGGGTCCTTTATGAGGTTTGAAAATACGGCGCGGACTAGTTTTTGGGGCCTTCGTGCGGTTGACGAAGCCTGTTCACCAAGGCATTCAGCCGCGCGCGATTCGCTTCCGTCATTTGCGAGAACTTAAGGGCCAACCCGCGACTCGGTTCCGCACGGCGGACCACAGCGTCGATACTGATCTGCCCCTCCTGGACAAGAAAATCAAGCGCCACCGTCGAATCCACATTTTTGGACGTTACTGTTTCTAGGAACAGGCCTCCGAGACTCAAGTTCCGCACCTTGGCAATGTCGTCGCGTCCGTCCGAGTTCCAATAGACCCACACATCTGGTGCCTGAACTCGGGAAGTGAACCTCCGAGAATGCGAGACAGGATGCTGCAAGATTTGAAACATTTCTTGGACCTGCCGCTTCTTGCCGGGCTGGGAGTGAACCTAGAGAGCTGGCAAGAATTCACGCAGACTGTCTTCAAGCAAGCCAACACACTCTGCGCAAAACGTTTGCAATGCAATCGGGTAAATACCCGAAACGGCCGTATAACGCGTTTAGCCCGTTGGAGATAAATGTCAGTAAACCTCGACAGAATTGCGAATCGATAACCGTGGGCGAGAATATGAATTACCCTCCGAGACAGGGGCTTGACGCAAGCCATTTCGAAGCATAGGTTTTGCGGCAACGAGCCAGACACCCCTTGGGAGGTGCACCTGAGCGGTGGTGTCTCTGAACAGCATTGGGATAATCCTGTGGAGAGCGACGGCAAATGGAGTGAGCTTCGTGTAAGGGCGCGTCTCGAGAACGGCCGGCTAACAGAAAAGACAATTCTTTGTCCCGAGTGCGGTGGCGAAGTGGGAAAGTTCATCGGATGCGGCGGAAAAGGAGAAGAGTGCGCGCTCTTGGCCTGTACCCAATGCCAAAAACGTTTGGCCGAGTTTTCAAATGATGCCGAGATGGAGAGAAATCTAGAAGAGTTATGGCGAGTGGTTCAACCCTACTTGCTGCGCGCATCGAAGAACACAACAGACTGAAGACACGGGGAAGGGAACTCTTATTGCTCCTGTAATGTTTCTTCGATTGAGCCGTCCGAATTCCGAAGCAAATCACGGACGAATGGGCGCTGACGCGAACGAAATTACTCCCCAGCGTCCGAATTTGTTCCTCCGCGGATGAACAGGGACCTTCTCTAGTTTAGCAACCGGCATCCAGTTCGCAGAATGGCGTGAGAGAAATTGGTTGTAGTATCTGTATCGTAGGATGCTGGCAGCGGTCCTGCTTGGGAAAAGCTCTGCAGGCGCACGAATCGGGATGCACGGCACAGGGGTGTTGCTAAACGGGGTACAATTCCAGCAAGAACGGTGGCGAAGCCTTACCGTGATGCATGACATTTCTTTATTTGGGATGAGCTCCTGCGTGACGCCTTTCGCAGGAGGGAGTCGGTCAAAAGTGACCGCGTATGAATTGAGGAGCGACGGTATGAAAGTTATCAGACAATTCCTAGGGATACTCCTCGGGCTGTGTTTCGTGTCGGTCTCGTCGGCGCAGGAAAGGAAGGAAGCAAATACGGCCGCGGTGCCACCGAATGTCCTCGTCTTCGTTCATCAGGAAATCCAGCCCGGAAAGACCAGCGAACGGCAAAAACGGGAGACCACTATAGCGCGCGCTTGCGATCGTTTGGACGCGCCGAGTTTCTGGATAGACCTGGAATCATTGACTGGCTCTCGCGAGTCGCTCTCCTTCGATCTGTTCGATTCGTTTGAGCACATCCAGCAGGCCCATAGCGGCTGGAAACAGTTTTACGCTGCGCACCCCGATCTGGCTCGGACAAAGGAAGAGATGGATTCGCTGGTGGTGAATGAACGAACCATTGTTGCCGTGCGCCGCGACGATTTGGGTTACTTGGCGGAAAACATCGATCTTTCGGAAGCCCGCTATATGCTCGTGCTGGAAGTACGCTTGTTCCCAGGACACGAAGGCGATTTCATCGAATCCCTAAAGCTTTGGAGCCAGGCGCGCACGAAGATTAACGCAGAGGTGCCCTCCGTGGTCTATCAGGCCACCGAGGGCACGTCCTCTCCTACCTTCCTCATTTTCTTACCCATGACCGAGCTTAAGGAAAACGAGGATTTCTTGGCCCAGAGAACGAACGCATTGGAAGCCGCGGAAGGGGAAGGCACGGCGGAGCGGCTAAGGCAAATTGCCCGGGAAGCGTTTGCGAGTGCGGAGAGCAACTTATATGCAGTGAACGCGGAGCTGTCCCACGTGCCCAAAGAGTTTGCCGCAGGCAATCCAGAGTTTTGGCAACCAGGCCCCGGGCCGGAAGCCAAGCCCGAAGCCAAGCCCAGCGTAAGCCCTGCCAAGAAAAAGTCTAACGTGAAGCCGGCGCCGCAAAAAGGCATTTGATGTTTATCAATGGGGCTGGGTACGGGGCGGAGTAGATTTTGGATCTTGGGAGGAATTGGGTGCTGCAAATAGGTGCAGCTTTAACCGGGGGTCGCGATAAGCGATGGTTCACTGGCGCGTGCGCTTCCGGGATCAGGACGCGAGGTGGTAGGCAATCCAGGGGATGAAACTTGAGTAGCGCGGCCACATTTCGGCGGGGAATCTACAAGAGCGAGAGGTTCCGACGGCTGGTTCGGTGGTTCGATGCCATGCCGCATCCTACGCTGGCCGTGGAGATTGCCGCGGATCGCCTATCCTTGGTGCGGTGGTCGCCCAGGGGATCGGTAGAGGGACTTGCGGTTGAGGCGCTGCCGCCCGGCGCGCTGGTTCCTTCGGCGACGGAAAACAATATTCTAGATTCGGCTGCGGTTCAATCGGCGCTGCAGAGCGCCTGCAAACAGCTTCATGTGCGGGAGGAAGATGCCGCCCTGCTGCTACCGGATCCGGTGATCCGTGTGTTCATCCAGCATTTCGAAGATTTCCCGCGTGCTTCGCGGGAAGCCTTGCCGTTATTGCGGTGGAAGCTAAAAAAAAGCGTACCGTTTGACGCGGGGGAAATGTTGCTTTCCTACGTACGCCAGGAACCTCGGGAAAAGGGCGTGAATGTGGTGACGGCGCTCGCACGGCTCCCGATTGTCCGGGAATATGAGGACGTCGTGCGGGGCGCCAAACTGCGCCCAGGTATTGTTGTCAGTTCTTCGATCGCGGCCCTGGCCTTGCTGGAAGGCGACCGGCCGACCTTGCTCGTACGCATTTCCGGAAGAGCGCTTACGACCGCGATTGTTCGCGGCAGCACCTTGTGCGGCTATCGCTGCACAGAGCTATCCACGCACGGCCCGGAGCTGACGCCGAGAGCGCTTCTTGACGAAGTCTTCCCCGTTGCCGCCTACTATCAGGATACGTGGCGGGAAGAAATTCGTTCGGTGAAAGTCGCGGGGTTGGGCGGCCGATTGCCGGAGTTCTTGCCGCTCCTTGAGGGAGAATTTCATTGCCCGGTAAGTTCGCTGCTGCAATCTGCTGTTCTTAAAGGGCAAGTCCCGGAACATGCCTACCCCCTGGTCGGACGCGAACTGGAAGGGTTGCTTGGCTGGATATGGCGTCGTGCATGAATTCCGTGACTATTGCGGTGAGGCAGGCTAGGAAATGATACTCGGCGTAAATCTGGCTACTCAGCCTCTTGAAACCCACCGTCGCTTCCGCGTGTTTTCGGTAGCCGCCGGAGCGATTGCTGCCGTGGCTTTCGTCGTGCTTGCCTGGCGCGTTTACGCGCTTCGCCAGGCCGAAACAGCCTTCCGCTTGGAGAACGCCAGTACTTCCAGAGAAATCGAACGGCTGAATGAGCAAAGGGAGGAACTCGATCGCTTCTTTTCAGAACCGGAGAATGCCAGGCTGCACGACCGCGCCTCCTTCATTAACACCCTCATCGATGCGAGGAGTTTCAATTGGACCCGGATGTTCATGGATCTTGAAAAGGTTCTGCCCATCGGCGTTCACATAATCAGCATCGAACCGAAGCAGTTGAATGGCCAGGCTAGCGTGAAGCTCGTTTTTGGCGCGGCCAACGATGAGGCCAAGAACAAGTTTCTTCATGCCCTGGAGGAGCAATCCGGCGCGTTCTCTCATCTCCAATTGGTCGGCGTCCGCACGCCAACACAGGAGACTAGCGGCGATCAGGTGATCATTGAGCTTACCGTGATCTATTCGAGGGCATGATGAGATTCCGCCTGCAGAAAGCAATCACTCTGGCCGTGCTGACTATCCTGTTGACGGCAGACGTGGTCCTTGCAGTCTACGCGACGAGATGGTCGGGCGGATTTCCGAAAAACGAACTTGCGGCGCAGAAGGCTGAAGCCAAACTCCTCAAGGCAGACATCCAGCGCGCCCTGGCGATTCAGAAGGGAATGCCGCAAACCAAGGCAGATTGCGAGCGATTTGAAAACTCCCTTCTTTCCAGCAACACAGGCTACTCCGCCCTTACTGATGAGATGTCGGAAGTCGCGAAGCATTCTGGATTGCAGATCGCTTCGCTTGGTTTCCACCACAAGGAGCTTCCCGGCAGAAACATAGTGGAGCTCGAGCTCGACGCGACAGTTAACGGCAACTACAAAAGCGTTGTGCAATTCCTGAACGGGTTGCAACGTTCGAAAAATCATTACGTGGTTGATAGCTTGACGCTGGCGTCGGAGCCGGGGAGCCGGGATGCCTCCGGGACACTTCGTGTGGCACTGCAGTTGAAGTCGTATTTCAAGAATGCACCGTGAAGGCATGAACCGGAAAAAGAACATCGAGATCGCGGTGCTTGGGGCCCTCGTCCTCGCTGCTCTGGGGGTCTGGTATTTCAGCAGCCGTCCTCCCGCGGGGGTGGCTCGGGCTTCGACCGTAGCGAACTATAAGCCGATGAGAGTGGAAAACCCGCAGATTCACTGGGACCGCTTGGCAGACGCACAGGGCACCGAGTACAAGCCCAGTCCGCGCGATATTTTTAGCCGCGACTTACCGCCTCCGCCGCCAAAGCCTGTGCATGTGCCAGGGCCGGGGGACACGGACTATGTGGCGCCCGTGATTCCGCCGCCTCCGCCGCCTCCTCCTCCACAACTTCCGCTAAAGTACTTTGGCGAAGGGAAGGCTGAATCCGGTTCCGGTCGCCGTGCATTTCTAACCGATGGCAACGTAGTTTTTGTCGCCGCCGAGGGTGACATTGTCCTCGGCCGTTACCGCATCATCCGAATCAACCACACGAATATAGAGTTTGAAGAAATTTCCAGTGGGCGTCATGGAACCACCAAGCTCGAAGATGAGGGTCCGGCGATCTGAGGTAATTCTTTAGCTGAGCGGTAGCCGAGCCGAGAATAGCCCTTCGCATTGTTGAATCGCTAGAGATGCAAGTCGAACGAAGCGCTGACCATCGGGGATTTTAGGACTGCTGGCCGTCAATGTCTTTTGCTGTGTTGCTGCGACGGGCTCACTTGGACAAACGAAACTCAATCCGCACGCGAGCGGGGAAATCTACCGGTTGGCCGTTCCGTTGTGCAGGCTTGAAACGGATCAGTTTTGCCGCTTGGAGGGCTGCTTCATCCAGACCGTGACCCAAGCCGCTCACTACCCGGACCACCTGCACCTGGCTTGAGGCGAGGAAAACCACCTCGAGCACGACGTCACCTTCCATTTTGAGAATACGCGCTTCGTTGGAATAAGCCGGGTTCGGCTCGTAGAGGATGGAGACACCCATGCTCGCACCTGCCGTGGCAGCTCCATTCCTGTTGGAACCGTCGGAAGCGACTGTGCCGCGGACGCCCTGGGCGCCACCCGTGCCATTGCCATGGCCGGGGCCTCCGGGGAGATTGGGCGAGCCAGCCTGGTTGATGTTCCCCGCCTTGTTAGGATTCCCCGGACCCGGAATCCCGTTCGGATCGCCAAAGCCGCCAGTCTGCACTTTGTTCAAGGGAGCAGCCACGGTCGCGGGCGCAGGCGGGCCTGAACTGAGGTTGGGGGCCTTCACTTCCTCCTTTGGGCGAACGGGCTGGTTTGACTTCACAACAATCTCGGTTTGTTGAAAGACCGGCTTGAGGTCCACTGGCTTGGTTTCCACCTTGTGGAGCTTTGGCAGCTCTGGTTTCAGAACCAGAAAGACGTGCGGTTGCCTGGGATTCAACACCGGAGGTTCCACCACCACCTGTTTGGGTTTCGGCACCACGGGCTTCGGTTCGCGTGGCTGCACTTTCGGCTTCATCTTCGGGGGGGGCGGGGGCGGCGGAGTCGCCGGTGGGATGTCGATGTGCATGACCGGCTGCATCAACTCCACAACATCAAACCTCAGCGCGGTCTGCATTTGCTGCGGGAAAATCATGGGACTCAGGAGCAGAAGCCCCAAGAAGGCCAATTGCCCCACGGCGCTCAAGCCGATGCGGTTCCAGCGCGATTTCGGGTCTGGTAGAAGCTCAAAACGCGCGGGGACTCTGTTCCTGGCGACCCCCACTCTGCCGGTCATGGGGGCGGGACTCTGCTGGGCGGGGTTCAACTGTCCCATCCGACGCACTTGGCGTGGGGCGGGAGCGAGGTTTTTGGGGATAATGTTCATTCTTCCGATAGGATGCACTTGAAGCGGCGGATGTGCAAGTGGCGCGGGAACAAGGCCCCTTGGGCCGGAGTTCAATTCTGCGAGCGGGCGTACCCGGGGCGGTGTGGGAGCGGGGCCTTGCTGGGAGGAGTTCAGCTCCGCGGCCGGCCGCAGTTCGGCCGAAGCAGCGGTGGGGCTTTTGAGATTGCGGTTCAGCTGCCCGCCCAAGCGACGATTAAACGAACTTGACTCCAGGATCGAGGTACGGCTCTCGAGCTCCTTAGGGACCTCGAACTCCCACGGACGCACGTAACGTCTACGAGCCCCGTTTTGTGAAGAATCCGCCATCGGCACAGCCTAAACCCGTTGCCAGCCACTGTCATCTGTACAGAAGGCCAGTTTAAGGACAAGGGAAATTGCTGACAGCCGACTGTCAGCAATGCGCAGCTTTCCTTCTGTCCCTTGGGGTGGTACGGGCAATCGATCGACAAAAGAAGCGCTCATCGCTTGGCGATGTCTTCCATCATTCGGTTAAGTAATCCCGCCATTTCATGAAACTCAGGGAGCTCCGCATCGTGGCTTTTGCCGGGCTTGCAAGATGTTTCCTTGACCTGCTTCGCGGCAGTCGTGGGGGGAATGCTCGGAGACGGGAATACCTTGCTCCGAGTAGGCCGTGGCACACAGAAGAGTTGATGGATGATTGTGCGGCGCTTTTTCTGCGGAGACAGAGGTGATCGTGGTCGTTACCGTACGCTCGTAGGTGTAGTGCCACGTAAAACCATAGCTCGTGGTGAAGCTGCCATTTCCGCTTCCTGGTGTTGCTTGCCCTGGAGCAGAAACCTTCGTTAATGAGTCGGTTCCTTCGGCCTGCGGGACGGCCAAGTAGAAGACGACCAGATAATTCCGCGCCCCGGCATGGGGGAATCGGGAAAACAAATTCCTGGGAACCTTTTCTGATTCTTGGTTGCGCAACGGTTGCTGCGATTGGGGTCGTATGGGAGTTGGATGGTGGTGCCACAGGCTCGGCTTTGGGGTTGGGCCTGTTCTGTTCCAAGTCGGCTTCGGAGTTGATTGCCATTCGCGTCGCAGCCTCGTTCCGATAGGCGCGTGCGATTTCCCCCAGGCTCTTGTTTGGAATGTCAAACGAAGAAGACGGCGGTCCTGCGGCTGCTGCAGAGTTGCTTGATGCGCTGCCTGGAACTGCGGCTGGCGCTGGCTCGGCTCCAGCAGGGTTTGTCCCTGCCTTTTCTTTAGACCGGAGAACTTCTGGTTCAATAATACCCAAAAGAGCCGAAGATCGTTCTGCGGGCTTTGTCGCAGCTTGCGGCAATGCTGCCGAATTGGTTTTCGACTTCACCACCTTGCATACCAGCCCATTTACCAGACTTCGTCGGACGCGACGAAGTTTCCAGCCAGCGCTAAGGTGCGACAGTCGGAGAACTGCTGGTTCTGGGCACAAATCAGGGAGGGAGCTAACGTTGCAACCGCAAAAACAAATCGTAGGAATTTCATTGAGGATCTCCCCGTAACCGCTAGCGTCCGGTGATAGCCCTGCACGTGTCAACTGACTGGCGGGCCAAGAGTTAACTGTTCCTCGGGTCAGTTCCTCTGGGGCAGTGCTGTGGCAGGATTCTTTCTCGGAGCCTAGTTTACGTTTGCCGATGATCTAGCAAGGCGTCATCGCAAACCCCAACTTCCGAGTGTTGTGAAAGGAGGAAGTTCCGCTTGCCGCGCATGCCCGCGGCCCTAGCACCTAGCAGGGAGGTTTCAAAATGGGCACTGCCGGAGAAGGCTCATCGGTGCGAACTTGGGGTCGCATAGTATGGTTGTACGGACATTTCTGTGGAGGAAATGAACGAACCAAAAGAGGGTGTATTGGCTACCTGTCAGCAAATCGCCAGCTGGCTCTCCCATCCACATAACACTCTGAACCCTGTTCGATCTTTTCTTGTTGTAGCCGTGCTGTTCTCTGCGGCTTTGCCCGCAAGATCCCAAATCTCGCCGGGACCGCTGTCGAAGGCTCATCAATCGCTCAGCGGGACAACCCAATGCGCGGGTTGCCATCAGTTCGGCACCAGCACCCCAACGTTCAAGTGTCTGGACTGCCACAAAGAAATCGCGCGATTGCTTTTAGAAAACCTCGGATACCACGCGCGGCTTGAGATGAAGAATCCCAATGGCAAGGATTGCGTTCGCTGCCATTTGGAGCACAATGGCGAGAATTTTTCTTTGATTCATTGGGAACCGTCTGTCAAACAGTTTGACCATCGGCTTACCGGGTATCCTCTGGAAGGGAAGCACAGCAGCGTTGCTTGCGAGAAGTGTCACACCCCCTCCCACATGATCCCGGAGGTCCGCGGACTCTTGAAACGACAGAATCCAGCTGGTTCTTATCTCGGCGCGTCTAGCAAATGTATTGCATGCCACGAGGACTACCACAAGGGCCAGTTGGGGAAGGAGTGCCAAGACTGTCACAACGTAAACGACTGGAAGGCGGCGAAGCAATTCGACCACTCTCGGACGCGCTACCCGCTAACGGGTTTGCATATTCAAGTGCCGTGCGAAAAATGCCATAAGCCGGATACGCCCGGGGGGCCCGTTCGTTTTAAGGACATGAAGTTTGCTGCATGTAGCGATTGCCATGCGGATCCGCATCATGGAGCTTTCAAGCAGCAATGCGAGGAGTGCCACACCACGGCGGGTTGGAAGAAGCTTCTGCCGTCCTTTCAGTTCGACCATGCCAAGACAAAGTACCCGCTGCTGGGCGAACATGCCAAGGTGAGTTGCATTGCCTGCCATGTGAGCGGCGACTTCCAACGGCCTCTCCGGTTTGCGAAGTGCATGGACTGCCACAAGGACGTTCATAAGGGCCAGTTTGCGGGCCGCCCGCAAAAGGGTGAGTGCGCTGAATGTCACAAAGTGGAGGGATGGAAGCCTTCCCTCTTTGGGGTTAAAGAACATGGAAGTTCAAAGTATCCCCTGGAAGGCAAGCACGCCAACGTAGAATGCAGCAAGTGCCACATTCCCGCCGGCAAGGGAACGATTTACAAAGTCAAATTCGCAAGCTGTCTGGATTGCCACAAAGACGCCCACGACGGCCAGTTTGCGGGCCAACCTTTCCGGAATCGCTGTGAGAGCTGTCATACCGTGGCGGATTTTCACCGCTCACTGTTCAACATCGCCAAGCACCGCGAAACGCAATTTCCCTTAACCGGTGCGCATGTCACCGTGACCTGCGTGGAATGCCATAAAGTGGGCGGTGGCGGAAGAACCGCCAAGATCATTCCATTCCGCTTTGAGGACAAATCCTGTACGGCTTGCCATTCCGACCCGCATCATGGAGAGTTTCGTGAACGCATGGAGCGCCGCCGGCCGGATGGGACAAAGTTCGGTTGCGAGGCCTGCCACAGCACAAGGTCGTGGGGCGAAGTCAGCGGATTTGACCATTCGAAAACCAAGTTCCCGCTGCTCGGCGTGCATCGAGCGGTCGCTTGCAATGCATGTCACAAAGCACTTCTCGGAGAGAAACAAATCCAGTTCAAAGGCATTCCACAGGTTTGCGAGGCGTGTCACGTTGACCTGCATGCGAAGCAATTCGTCCGCCAAGGCAAGACGGACTGCTCCAGCTGCCATAGCTCCCAGCGCTGGAAGCCATCGACCTTTGACCACAACAAGCGAACGAAGCTTCCGCTGCGAGGTGGCCATGAGGGAGTTCCTTGCACCAAATGTCATAGCTTGGTCAAGGTGGTGGACGGTAAGGCGGTAACATTCTATAAGCCTGTACCGGTCCAGTGCGAAGCGTGTCATGGGGCGGAGAAGAAGGGCTAGTCTCGAGTCGCAATCCCGCGAAAACGTGGCCTGGATCTGCGCCGCGTTCAAACTCCGGCTCTATGACGGCGCGCAAAGACAAGTCCTGCCGGAACCTATTTACTGGCGCAATTTGTAGCCATGCACCCTCTTTTCCGCAATGGAGGACTCGGGTTGAGCGATAGAGACAACGTCGTCGACCGACGCCGCAGTCTCCGTCACAACTTGAGGATGCCCCTGGGCCTCCAGCTCTGGGGGGGGTTGGGGCCGAATGGGAACGGCAAATCGGTGGATATCTCTGAAGACGGTGCTCTGATCGAGACGGATTTGCCCCTTCGAGTGGGGTCATTGCTTGATCTGCGAATCGAATTGCCGGGGGAAATCACCGGTCAGCAAACGACCGAATGGCGGTGCAAGGGCCGCGTCGTGCGCATCGTTCACCCCGCATCCGTAGCTCATCCCGTAAGGGTGGGTGTGCACTTTGATTGGCTTAGCATCTCGCGAAAATAGGCATTTGAACTCGCTGTCCTTCCAAGCCGGCTATGCCATCGGTAATGAACATCAGTCGCAAAAAAGTCTGGAATGCGGCCCTATTCGATTATGAGTCCAATTAGCCCGTTAGCACTGGCCATCCCGATACTCAGTGTGCCATTTGCTCTGGCGCAAATACTCCCGGGAAATGGTCGGCTAGAATTGCCTCGTTTTTGAGCGGCGCTCCTCGAGCGTGGTGTTATGTTCTTAGTTTCCTCTGGCGACGGATAGCGCACCGTTTCAGGGCTTCGGAGAGCAGCTCATCCTAGCGCATCTGAGGAATCGGTGTTGCAAAGGTGGTGAATTGATGATGCGCCTGCGACTTGTACTCGCTTCCATCCTAATCCTGACTCTCAGTCCGGTGGGTTATCCGGACGAGGCGAAGGCTGCCTACAAAAAAGGGGTTCGTGCCGAGTCGCAGAAGCAGTACGACGCCGCGTATGAATTCTTCAAGCAAGCCTATACCCTGAAACCAAAAGACTCGCTGTATGAAATGGCCTACATGCGAGCCCGAGCTAGCGCTGCGGCGCAGCATGTGTCCAATGGATTGAAGCTCCGCAACGACCAAAAATTGCAGGAAGCGATTGCGGAGTTTCGGCGCGGCGCGGAGATTGACACCACCAACTATGTCGCGGCTGAGGAGATGCGCCGGACAGAAGCGCTGCTCAGGAAACAGGCAGAGCCCGGAGGCCCGACTGCCGCAACGGCGGAATCTCCCCTTGCCAAGTTGCTAGCGGGCGCGCAAGGGCCGGTGGACATCGAACCTTCTCCAGACACTCCCATCACCATGCGCATGACCAATACGGCGGACCTCGTTTATCGCGCGATCGGCAAGGTAGGCGGAATTAACGTTCTCTTTGATTTGGACTACAAGCCCCAGAAGATAACCGTCGAGCTAAACGAAGTGATGATGAAAGAAGCTCTGAAGATGGTGGCTTTGGAATCCAAGACTTTCTGGCGGCCCATTTCGCCAACAGCCATTTTCGTGGCCGCGGAAGGGAAACGCAAAGAGTTTGAACCGAACGTGATGAAGACTTTCTATCTTCGGAATGCGTCGACCCCTGCGGAATTGCAGGATGTGGTTGGGACATTAAAAGGGATGCTTGACATCAACCGCATTCAAGTGAATCCAACGCACAGTTCCATCACTTTGCGGGGCACGCCGGACCAGCTGGTCCTTGCGGAGAAAGTTATTTCCGATGCCGACAAGGCTAAGGCCGAGACGGTTATCGACATAGCGGTGATGGAGGTTAGCCGCGATCGTTTGAATACGTGGGGAACGAATGTGCCAACGCAGACCTCCATAAGCCCCGTGTCTGCGGGAGGCACTAGCGGGGGTTCAAGCGGGGGCGTCAAAATAGGTGCGATTAACGGGAGCAATTACGTTATCCCCCTTCCGTCCGCTACATTCCAGCTACTCATGTCTGACACCAATGCCAAGATTCTTCAAAGGCCGCAAATCCGCGCGTTGGACAACGAACAGGCAACGCTAAAAATCGGAGACCGCGTCCCCATAGCGACGGGCTCGTTCGCGGCAGGGATCGGTGGTGGAGGGATCAGTCCCCTGGTCAACACTCAGTTTCAATATATCGATGTTGGAGTCAACATCCAGATTACGCCACACATCCATTCGGACCGCGAGGTTACGCTGAAGATGGTGTTGGAGGTCTCCTCGCTCTCTGGCGTGGAAAATATTGGCGGAATCACTCAGCCTAAGATCGGGCAGCGCCGCATCGAGCACGAAACGCGGTTGCAGGACGGCGAGGTTAACCTCGTTGGCGGAATCCTCCAGGATACGGAAACAAAGTCATTGAGCGGCTATCCATGGCTGACCAAGATACCCATCTTGAAGTACCTGTTCGGGCAGGAAACTAAGGAACGGATTGAAAACGAAATCGTGTTTGCAATTACCCCCCATATCGTGCGGGCCGAAGAGATCACTGACGAAAATCTGCGCATGATTGACGTGGGTACCAGCAATAGTATTGGGCTTCGTTATAAGGAATCCAAACCCGCTAAGCCGTCCGCTGCTCCTGCAAGCCCGTCTTCCTCGCAAAGTCGCGAGGCGCGCCCGTCTGGGAGCCAACGGAGTCAGACGACAGCACCCCGCGCAACGGGAACTTCCGACCTGCAGGGGTCTCAAAAGAACAGTCCAAACACCCCCGGAGGGAGCTAGGTTAGCAGCCTTGCGGCAGGGAATCTAGCGCTAGCTGCTAAGTCTAGGAGTACTAAACAGGTTCCTGCCAACGTTTTTGACCGATTGTGTATATCCTGCGTAAAAAGAGTTCCCGCTTATGGAACTACTTTGCCATTCGGTGAGCGTGGTCACTCCGGGGGCGTTTAGGTATCACCAAGGGTACAAAGATTTTACACAAATTTGGTATTTGGAACCACGATTGCTTCCCCGTAATGCTGGTCCCCGAAGAGCAGTACGTCCGTTGCATGAGCACGTGAAGTTGGAATTCCCGAAAATTAAAGAGGCCACGGGGTTCTGGCATATCACGTTATCGCCGGTAGCTAGACAGCTCGTTCTTTAGCACCGCTTCAATGGGCGCACCCACTGTCGCTGGCACGAGCAGGAAATAAGAGCAACAAAAAGTAAATAAATCGAGGGAGGAATGCGACACGATGCTCGCAGAGCGATCCGGGGAACCCTGCGGGGTTGCACGCCCAATTACAATTGGTCTTGTTAGCGAAAGTGAAGCCAGTCGCAGAAGTGCCTTAGTCCAGGATGCACCAATATTTAGGGACATTTCCCCGTCCGAGCGCCGCGAAATTGTCTCTGCGGCACACGAAAAGCGGTTTGCCCGCCGCGAGACGATGTTCCTCGAAGGTGACCCTGTCCGCCAACTCATTCTGCTAACCTCGGGCAGCGCGAAAATCGTGCAATTTGGCCCGAGCGGGACGGAAGTGATTCTCAGCCTCAAAGGGGCGGGCGAGATCGTCGGGGCGGTCGGGGGACGTGTTGAGGACCGTCATTGCTCGATGGCCCAGGCGCTTGCGGTCTCCACAGCTCTCGTTTGGGATACAGGTATTTTCGAGACCATCTCGCAGCGGTCGGTGCATCTGAGACGGAACATAACTCACATACTTTGCCAGCAACTTCGTGAACTGGAAGAACGATACCGCGAGATATCTACGGAAAGAGTTTCCGTGCGGTTGAGTCATCAGCTTGTCCGATTGCTCAATCAGGTCGGACGTCGAGTGAACGGGAGTGTTGAAATAAGACTTTCCCGCGAAGAGCTGGCGCAGTTGACTGGCACTACCTTGTTTACCGTAAGCCGACTACTCTCCGCTTGGAACGATAAAGGAATCGTCAGCGCTCGGCGAGAGGCCGTGTCGGTTCACAACTTTCAAGCCCTTATGCAATTAACGGAAAGCGAATGAGCAGGAATTAGTGAGAGAGTCCGGCCGCTTGCCAGGATCTGACTTTCTCACGAGAGAGCTGCCGCGAAGATTAAGGTTTACAGATCAGGTCCGACTTTCCCGTGCGGTTTTGAATCCAAGGAGCTGTTAGGCCTCTTTGCTCCACCGCAATGAGGGATAGCTTCTAAGAGAGTACGATCAAGGGCGGGGAATGAATTATGACCGCATTCCCGTCTTGCTGCATTCAGGCGATGGCTCACTTTCCGGGCAAGGTTTTTCATCGCCTGCGGTCATCTGCAGGGAGGCACTCCACGTGAACCGTCAAGCTTGGAACTGCAAGAAGTTTATCGTTCCAGTTGCCTTGGCGCTCGCCGTTACTCCAGTCGGCGGGGCAATCGGTGGGGCAAGTGGAATCCTTTCCAGGACGAGCCGTGCGGCTGAACGAGTTGCCCTTTTCTCAGCGTCGTTGGAACAGAATCCAAGTGGATCGCAGCAGACATCACCGCAGCCTCCGCCGGTTCCCAGTGCCAATAGCGTCGAACAGACGATGGCAAAACCTCCCCAGGTAGCTTACGAAGACGGACAACTCACGATTATTGCCGAGAACTCTTCGCTCACAGAGGTTATGAAGGCCTTGCGCACGGCCCTCGGGGCGGACATCGACCTTCCAACAAATTTTGCCGATCAACGCATCTGGGTCCGTCTCGGTCCGGGACCGGCGCACCGCGTTCTTCGGGACTTGCTGGATGAAACAGAATTCAACTATATGATTCAAGCCTCGGAAGGCGAGGAGGATGGAATACGGAGTGTGTTGTTAACTCCGCGTGCTAAGCAGGCTGGTCCGGCGGGCAATGTCGGGGGCAACGCGAGAGCTGCACGCGGTGGATTGGATACCACGGACGCTTCAGACTCCGGAAATTCTGCGACACCCGAAGCCGTCGCCTCCAACGATCCCGCACAGGCCGCGCCACCTGCACCTCCCGCAAACGCACTATCAGCTTCAGCTAGTCTGCAAAATGCTCCGGGCAACTCCGACCTCAGCGCGCCGAAAGCGGGTGCACGAACTGACGAGATGATTCAGCAACTGCAGAGCATGTATCAACAGCGCAGACAGATTCAGGTCCAACAGAATCAGAAACCGCAATCGCCAAACTAGACTAGTAGTAAGGCTAGAACTTCCCATGCAATCAGTTTGACCTGTCACGGAAGAGAAGATTCCGTGCGCAGATCTCTTTTCCCTTCATGCCGGTAGTGAATTCGCTCGCTTTGGTTGGCTGCGTTGTGCCCCCCCTCATAGCTAGGCGTAAAGTATTCTGCTCTTTTGTCCTCTTCAATAGCCAAGCGTAAAGCACAACACTGTTTTGTAAACTTTCCTTACAGTTTTTGCTGTCCGACAAAGAGATCCTGCTAAGTCAACGTAAAGTGACGCTACTTGGATTAAAGGCTGCCCGGTCTTATGACTCCTGTTTCTACGGACGCGCAACGTGGAGCACGGCGGGCGGCTGGTTTGTGACTGCAGCGCAGGAGGTCATTTCGCCGTGAAAAAGCTCTACCAGTTTTTGCTCCCCTTATTTGTTTTCAGTCTTGCGCCGGCGCTGGCGAGCGCGCAATCGTTCCGCGTTCAATGCCCGACCAGCACTGTCACTCACCCAGCGGCGCTCCACGACAATAATTCGGAACCCGCGTACACCGGTCCGACGCAATTTACGACCGCCCCGGCCCCGACCGGCGGTACCAGCCCTGGATATCCGGTGCCTAGTTCGAGCGTGAATGGCGCAATCAAGTGCCAGCAGGTCTCGGGTGGCGACGGCTACTCGACAATGGCTAACGGCACTCAGACGTACATGTTCTCCTTCGGACCGCTGTCTGGACTCGCGGATATCGCGAATGGCCAGCCCGGCACGGAATTTCCGAATGTCTTGAATACCGTGTATCCGGGGATTATTGCCCCCGGCGATCCCGCCACGACGGATGGGGCGAGCGACGATGGCACGTCATATGTGCCGGGCAACGCGTTGCTGCCGGGAGCGGCTTTTACATATAACGGCGCCGTGGGCCTGACCGCGGACCTCGATGCGATTGCCAATGGAACTTGCACCGCCCCTTGTCTTGATGGACACGTAGATCCCCGCCAAATCCTCGATGTCGGAGTGATGAACGGAAACATCCCGGCGCCGCTCGTTGCATTCGATGAGGACGACGAAATGTTCCTCACCCTTACCAACGTCGGCATGATCATGCGGCCGGACCTGTTCGAGCAGCACACCATTCACTTCCACGGGTATCCCAACGCTTCGTCGGTCTATGACGGCGTCCCGGACGCCTCGGTCGCCATCAACATCGGCGGCAGCTTCACCTATTACTACATGGCGCCGGATGCCGGCACCTACTTCTGGCACTGCCACATCACGCCGCCAGAACACTTGCAGATGGGCATGGTCGGGCAACTATATGTACGTCCGCGGCAGGACCGCGTCCCGTCCGGTACTAGCCTCTACACATCGCTTGGGCAACAGCAGAACGACTTGCGCACGGCTTGCAGGCGGCCCGGGGATAACGTGTTGTCACCGAATATAACCGCATCGGCCGTAACAACAGCCCCCGACATTCTTTGTGCTAATCCGCTCCCGGCCATCAACACGCAAGTCACCCAAGGTACCGATAAGCTCGGTAACCCGCAAAAGTACGCCTACAACGACGGCGATGGCTCAACGGCTTATGACACCGAGTATGCCCTCCAGATCCACGGCTTCGATCCCAACTTCCATTTTGTCGGCATGACATTTAACCCGGAAGCTTTTGCGGATATGAAAGACAAGTTCTTCCTGCTGAATGGCAGGAGCTACCCTGACACGGTCCAGCCCGGTCCAATGGCCACGCAGTCGTCGGATGGCAGGGTGCACTACTCGCAGCCACTCCCCTCGATCATCAACATTCCGGCGGGGGGAAAAGCCCTCCTGCGCATCGCTGACCTGGACGTTTCCGAGTATCAGACATTGGCGACGCTGGGGATTCCGATGAAGGTCATTGGCTTCAACGCCAAGATTCTGCGGGATCAAGCGGGGAACAACCTGGAGTATTACACCAACTCGATTACGCTCGGTGGTGGCGAGTCGTTGGATGTGATTCTGGACGCCAGCGATGCAGGTTGCGGATCCACCGGCTGTGCGGCAACCCTTTATCCAGCGGGCAGCGTGTTCTATCTCTTCACCCCCAATCTCGACCACTTGTCCAACGACCAAGAAAACTTCGGTGGGCTCATGACCGAAGTTCATGTCAATTAGCTAAGGAACGGCAAGGAGGGCAACGAAAATGAAAAAAGCGATCTCGAAATCCAGTCTACTTCCGGTTGTAATGACGGCGCTGGGCCTGCTGTTCGCAGCTACAGCGCACGCTGCGGCGCCCGGCATCACCGGCCCGACCTTCAACTTGACAGCGCAAACCGCTTTCCTCAACCAGCCGGACGGGGCAGCGGTTTACTCGTGGGGGTACGGCTGTAATGGCGCGCCGGCCGGCTTTGCTCCGACGATGCCAAACCAGAATTGCCCCACGATGCAAGTTCCCGGCCCTACGCTGATCGTCACCGAAGGACAGACGGTCACTGTCAACCTGTTGAATGGCCTCCCGACTGCGGCCGGCAACACATCAATTCTGTTTCCCGGCTTTCAGGTGACAGGATCGGGGACGGGCAGTGTAACCGGCCTGCTGGCGCAAGAAGCGGTGCCTGGCGGCTCGGTGACTTACACGTTTACCGCCACAACGCCGGGCACTCACGCCTATTACAGCGGAACGCAAGGCGATCTACAAATCGAGATGGGCCTGTACGGCGCAATTATTGTGATACCGGCCAGTGATCCCGCTGGGTGCCTAGCCTCGCAGGTGGCGCTCTCTAATGGAAACGTGGCTGTGGAAGCCGCCCATGGAGAAACAGATTGGCGGCTGGCGCACTACGCCTACGACGCTGCAAGACTAACTACGACCGAGAGTACCTGTTTCAGTGGGCAGAAATGGACACCAATATTCACCGCCAGGCATTGGCGCAGGTCACGGCAAAGGCAAACTGCGTAGTTACGGATCCGACTTGCAAGCTCGAGGTTCCGACCGAGCCCTACCACCCTGCTTACTTTCTGATTAACGGTCGCTCGATGCCCGACCTCATGGACGCCAACTTTGGGGCCGAATATCCGCATCAGCCCTACAACGGCAATCCCCATATGCATCCAGGCGAGCAGGTCCTGGTTCGCTCCATCGGCCAGGGCCGTTGGCAACATCCGTTCCACGAACACGGGAACCATGTGCGCATTCTGGGGCGCGACGGGAACTTGATTCTCGGCACAACACTATTGGGGGCTCCTGATCCGAATAGCCTCGCCGGCCTTTTGATGTTCAACACCGACACCACTCCGGGTCAGGCCTTCGAAGGGATTTTCTACTGGACGGGCCGGGGTTTGAACTGGGATCCGTACGGCCACCACACAGGCGCTGACGCCTTCGGCGACCCCCTCGCCGTGCAGCCCTGCGTTGCGGATGCCAATGGCTACTACACCGTGAACAGCAGTCCTGCGGCGCCACCCTCCGCGATTAACTATTACGAGTGGTGCCAGGACCACAACAAGCCTCTGGAGGTTGCCCCTCTCGGTGATGTCGCAGGCGGCGGCCCGGCTACACTGCCCAGTCCCAACATTTTCACGAATGGCGCTTGGTATGGCGGCACGCCCTATCTGGGTCCGGATGCAACTCTGCGCGCCTTCGCGCCTAACTGCGCCACACCAGGACCCGCGAACGCGAACGCGGGCTGCACGTCCCTCCAACCTTCCAACACGCAGGCCAACCCAGCTAACGAACGCGGCTTCGCGTTCATGTGGCACTCCCACAACGAGCGCGAAATCACGACCAACAACGTTTTCCCCGGCGGAATGCTGATGATGATGCTGGTTGATTCCCGGAATTTGTGATCGACGAGTCTATGTAAATCTGACGAGCCAAACTGACGACGAGGAATGACGATGCCAATGAATAATTTCAAAGCAATATTGAAAGCGGCGTTACGACTAGCTTCGATACTCCCCTTCGCGGCGGTTGTCGCTTTCGGCCAGCAGCAGGTGAACCTGACCGCCAGGGCCGACGACCACAACGATGCCCGACGGCACGGTAGTGCCGATGTGGGGCTACACTTGCGGGGCTCTCGCCACCGGTGTCACCTCCACTGCGACCTGCCTTGCTCTGAATCCGAACGCCCCAGTCGCAGTCCCGGCCACGGCCACGACGGCGGCCGTGCCCGGATGGTCGCCCGTCGTGATTACGATTCCCACGGGACAGGCGCTGACCATCAACTTGACCAATAGCCTGTCCTTTACCGCGGGGACCGGTACGAATACCGTGCCCACATCCATCATGATCGTGGGGCAGGTGGGCGGAGGTTTGGGAGTCCTCGCACAACGCACGACGACACTGAGTCCGGATCACTCTAATCTAGTCTCCAGCACTGTGCCGTGGCCCGTAGCTGGATCGACAAAGGCCTTTACGCCACCGCCACAGGGGGCGCGCGTGCAATCGTTCTCCACGGAAGTCGCACCGGGAGCGACAACGGCCCTGACTTGGGCAGCCCTTCGGCCGGGCACGTACCTGATTGAATCGGGCACGCATCCGTCTATTCAGGTACCGATGGGTTTGTATGGAATCCTGGTTGTTACCTGCTCACCCACAGCAACTGCAGCTTGCACCACGACGGCGCCAGCTGGCACCGCTTATCCAGGTGTTCTCGCTACCGCCACGACACCGGCCGTTCCAGCTGTGACCTACAATGCGGAATTGCCGCTGGCATTCGGTGAAATCGACCCCGTCCAAAACAAATCTGTTCAAACAGCGGTCAGCACTTCTGGCTTTAGCGAGACCTACCACGTAATCGACGCGGATAAGGCGAAGACGCTCAATGATAAGCAGCTTGAACCCGCGTTGATCGACCCAGAGAAAGGCGTGAAGCTGGTAGTTCCGTCCCTGGAAAAGGTAGGGCTTTTGCGTCAGATGAGCACGCCGGTAGAGGGCAAATCATACTGGATGGCCTTCTCGAATAGCGGTAGGCTTGTGAAACGCGGAGACCGGGTTAATGTCGTAATTGGCCAATTTCACGCTGACAACCTCGTAGTGGAATAGCCCAGCTGCGCCAGAGCAGCACACCGGAAGCTGGAAAGACCTACTGGATGGCCTTTTCCAACAGCGGAAGAATCGTGAAACCGGGACACCGCGTGATTGTTCAAATCGGTCCGTTGCGGGCTGAGGGACTCGTTGTCGAACAACGCTGAATAGCCAACCACCGTATTTTCAATGGCTTATAGCTTCAGCAAAATTGCCCGACTTTGACCTGGGGCAAAGAACTTCGTGCCGTTCAGGTGCAGACTTCTGGCGACTGGTATCAACGCTCTAAATTTAACGAGGTTCTTCCCATGCCCCGAAAGTATTTCGCCATTTTAATATCCTTTGCCCTTGGCGGTTCACTCGTCGCTGCGGATAAATCTGCATCGAGTACTGAGCTCTCTCCTACCGAGATCGTAAACAAGAACGTGGAAGCCCGAGGTGGATTACAGGCATGGCGGGCCGTGAAAGCGATAACCATGTCGGGGAGTATGGGCGTGGGAGGCAATCAACGGACCACGCTCGCCGTGCCGTCTTCGACCGGCCGTAAGCCTGTATTAGGCATGCCATCTCCGCGGCCTGAGAAAGAAGCGGAGCTCCCATTTGTGATGGAATTGGCGCGACCCCACAAGCAACGGTTTGAGCTGAAGTTTAATGGGCAAACGGCGATCCAAGTATTTGACGGCACCAACGGCTGGAAGCTGAGGCCATTTCTGAACCGGCGCGAAGTAGAGCCCTTTACTCGGGAAGAAATCAAGAGCGCCTCCACGAAGGCAGACCTCGATGGCCCGCTGGTCGACTACGCGGCAAAGGGCACCAAGGTCGAACTGGTCGGCATGGAGAAAGTAGAGAATCGCAATACCTACAAGCTCAAGCTAACCACGAGCCAGGGGGTTTCGACCCATGTGTGGATTGATGCCCAGACGTTCTTGGAAACGAAAATCGAAGGTGAGCCTAGGCGGCTCGATGGCACCTACCACCCTGTGGAAGTGTATTTCCGCGATTATCGGCAGGTGAGCGGTCTGCTGCTTCCTTTTGTTCTGGAGACAAAGGTTCTCCCGGTGGCCAAGACGGCCACAGGGCTTCGAGATACTCCGGTTCCTGTGGAGAAAATCACTATAGAAAAGGTGGAGGTAAATCCCAAGCTCGACCCATCGGCGTTTGCGAAACCAGTAGCCTGATCCGTTCTCCGCACGCGGAGAGAAATCGATGACGCCGGGCCAAAAGGCAGTAGATCCGCCAGCGGGCCAAACTTCGACGGTCCTGCCCCGGACCCAAGCTAAAGGCGGGCTCCCGAGTTGCTCGATTGCGAGGGCGCGATTCCATGAAAAAAACCCTAAGTGCCGTGGTAGTTGGGCTGCTGATGATTTTGTGTTACATGGCAGGGCAGCGGCACAGTTCGCGAAATGCGACAAAGAGCACGAATTCCCGGCGCGTACTCTACTGGGTCGATCCCATGCATCCGGACTACAAGTCCGACCACCCGGGCACTGCGCCCGACTGTGGCATGGCGCTTGAGCCAATTTATGCCGAACTCGCTGCATCCTCAGAATCCGCCGCCCAGCCCGTGTTGGACGGGACAATTAGCATCGACGTTGCAAAGCAGCAATTGTTTGGCATTCGCGTCGCCACTGTCGAAAAGACTTCGGGAAGCGTGAAAGCCCGCCTGCTTGGGCGCGTGGTTCCGCAAGACACACGCGTTTACCGAATCACGGCCGGTTCCGAGGGGTTTGTTCGGGAGACTTTCAACGATTCGGTAGGGGAATGGGTTAAGAAGGATCAAAAGCTCGCGACCTCCTACATCGGTGAAACTTTAGCGGTAGCTTCCGGGTTCTTGGCCGCAACTGCGGGCGTCCCAGGCGCCGTGGGCAAGGACGGCTCCCGGACGATGCCCTATCCAGGTGCGGTGAACAAGCAAGGAGTGAGCAGTGTTCAGGGCTACACCGACCGCCTCCGCAATCTCGGCGTCAGCGATATGCAGATTAGACAGATGGCGGAAAGCCACCAGCTTCCTGAGACAGTGGATATTGTCGCACCCGCCGATGGATTCATTCTTGCCCGAAACATAACTCCCGGCCAGCATTTCGATCGCTCAATGGAGTTTTACCGCATAGCCGACCTGAGCCGTGTCTGGGTTCTGGCAGACGTCTTTGGCAGCGAAGTGCAGGATTTCCGGCCGGACACCATTGCTCGTGTCACTCTTCCCGATCAGGGGAAAACCTTTTCGGCTCGCGTGAGTCGTGTTCTTCCGGAGGTTGACCCCGCAACACGAACTTTGAAGTTGCGACTCGAGGTGGATAACTCCAGTCTGGCCTTGCGGCCCGACATGTTCGTGAATGTGGAGTTGGCAGTCCGAGTGGTCCCCGGTCTTACTGTTCCGTTGGATGCGGTGATCGACTCGGGGCGGGAGCAGCGCGTGTTCGTTGAGCGCGGGAGTGGAATATTTGAGCCACGACAAGTGCAAGCCGGGCGGCCGCTTGGCGACCGCATCGAGATCTTGCGAGGCTTGACCGAGGGCGAACGCGTGGTCGCCGCGGGAACCTTCCTCGTAGATTCGGAGAGCCGGCTGAAATCCACTACGCAGACGCCGTCCAAGTCACAACCACACGAAAAAACTACGCCTCGATCTACCAGGGTGCCCGGGCTAGCTGCTCAGGCTGCGCAGGTCAAAGATCCGGCTTGCGGCATGACCATCGATGCCGCAAAGGCCACTTTGGCCGGGCATACGCTTACTCGTGATGGCACCACGTATTACTTCTGCTCGGAGCGCTGCAAGCAGAATTTCCAGGAGCAGCCGGCGCATTATCTGGCCTTGAATCCGCCGAACGCCGGCCATGATTAACCGCATCATCGACATTTCCGTTAAGCACAGGGCTCTGGTGCTGGCCGCAATTGCGTTGGCCTGCTTGGTGGGGTGGTGGTCGATGATGACGCTTCCCCTGGACGCCACACCTGACTTGAGCGAAACGCAGGTCATCATTTATTCGCGCTGGGATCGTAGCCCGGACATCATCGAAGATCAAGTGACCTATCCGATTGTAACCGCCATGGAAGGAGCACCGAAGGTAAAGACGGTGCGCGGCATCTCGGACTTCGGCTACTCCTACGTTTACGTCATCTTCGAGGACGGGACGGACCTCTATTGGGCGCGCTCGCGGACTTTGGAATACCTGTCCGGCGTGTCGTCGCGTCTTCCCGAGGGCGTAAAGACCGAGCTGGGACCTGATGCGACGTCGCTCGGGTGGATCTATCAATACGCACTGGTCGACAGCTCAGGGAAACACACCTTGGCAGACCTGCGCTCTTACCAAGACTGGTATTTGCGTTATTACCTGAAAGCACTTCCCGGAGTGGCTGAGGTAGCGCCGGTGGGTGGCTACACTCGCCAATACCAGGTGAATTTAGATCCCAATCGCCTGCAAGCGTACGGCATTCCCATTCGCCGCGTCGTGGAGGCAGTGCGCGAAGGAAACAACGAAGTTGGCGGGCGCCTGCTGGAGTTCGGCGGCACGGAGTACATGGTTCGAGGCCGCGGCTATGCCCAATCCATCGAAGATTTCCAGAACATTGTGCTTCAGGCGAGCGAGGATGGAACTTCTGTGCGCATCAAGGATGTGGGCGAGGTCGTCGAGGGGCCTGATTTGCGTCGGGGTGTCGCCGACTTGGACGGCAAAGGCGAAGTGGTATCTGGCGTCGTGATCATGCGCAGCGGGGAGAACGCGCTGGAAGTCATCGACCGGGTCAAGCGCAAGCTCAGCGAGATCGAGCCGGCTCTACCAGAGGGTGTCAAAATCGTTCCTGTCTATGACCGTTCGCAACTCATCCACCGCGCAATCAGCAACGTCAAGACTACCATCTTTGAGGTTGTTATCACTGTCGTGCTGATTATCCTCGTATTCCTCCGGCATTTTCCCAGTGCGATCATACCGATCGTTACCATGCCGGTGGTGGTGCTGATTTCGTTCATTCCCCTGCGCCTCCTGGGAATCAGCGCCAACATTATGTCGTTGGCAGGTGTGGCCATCGCCTTCGGCGAGTTGGTGGATGCTTCCATGGTGGTGGCTGAACAAACGCATAAGAAGCTTGAACTCTGGGAAAAAACGGGGCGGCGGCAAGAGTACCGCGCCGTTGTGCTCGCGGCCATCAAGGAAGTCGCTGCTCCCACCTTTTTTGCTTTGCTGGTTATAGGCCTCTCTTTTCTGCCTGTGCTTACTCTGGAAGCGCAGGAAGGGCGGATGTTTAAACCCTTGGCCTACTCGAAGACGCTGGCCATGCTCATTGCCGCCGGCGTGGCCATTACGCTGGACCCAGCTTTGCGTCTGCTGCTCATGCGCCTTCAGCCCTATGTCTTCCGCCCCCGGTGGCTCTGCCGGGCGGTGAATGCGTTGATGGTCGGAAGGATTCGCTCCGAAGACGAACATATCATCAGTCGCTGGCTCATGCGGATGTACGAACCGGTGGTGCGGTGGACGTTGCGTTGGAAGTGGGTGGTTGTAAGTGCGGCCACTGCGATGGTTGCCATTTCCATTCCAATATTCCTGCACTTGGGTTCGGAATTCATGCCACCGCTCGACGAAGGCGTGATCCTCTACATGCCGTCCACCATGCCCGGGATCTCGGTTAGCGAAGCCAAGGAGCTGCTCCAGGCCACCGATGGCATCCTCAAAAGGTTCCCGGAAGTGGAACAGGTGTTGGGAAAGGCCGGTCACGCGGAAACTTCGACCGATCCTGCCCCTCTGTCCATGCTCGAAACCATCGTTACCCTCAAACCTCGTTCCGAGTGGCGCCATACTCCAACGTGGTATTCCTCATGGGCTCCGGAGATTGCCAAGTCCGTCTTTCGTCACGTTACTCCCGACACGATCTCCTCCGAAGAACTGATTCGTCTCATGGATGAGGCCCTCAAGGTACCTGGCGTGACGAATGCGTGGACCATGCCCATCAAGGGGCGGATTGACATGTTGACCACCGGTATGCGCACTCCTGTAGGCCTGAAAATCTCGGGCGCAGACTTGGGCACCATCGAACAGATTGGAACCAGTATTGAAACTTTGTTGTCCCGCGTGAAAGGCACACGGGGTGTCTTTGCTGAGCGTGCGGGAACCGGCTACTTTCTGAACTTCCAGTGGAATCGCGAGCAGCTGGCGCGGTACGGGCTGAGCATCGAAGATGCCCAACAGGCGGTGGAAAACGCGATTGGCGGCGAGGACGTCACCACCACGGTGCAGGGAAGGGAGCGCTATCCCGTCAACGTACGTTATATGCGTGACTTCCGCAGTGACCTTGGCGCGCTCGAGCGAGTGCTGGTTCCGGCTGGCGGCCACCGACAACTCGCGCTCGGCGAACTCGCGGAGATTCGCGCCTCGAGCGGTCCTGCGATGATTCGCGACGAGAACGGGATGCTGACCAGCTATGTGTACGTCGACATTTCAGACCGAGATCCAGAGAGTTACGTTGCGGAAGCGGGCCTTCTGCTGCGGAGCCAAATGAAACTGCCCGCCGGGTACGCCATTTCTTGGAGCGGACAGTATGAGGCTATGGAGCGAGTCCGGCACCGCTTAACGCGGGTTGTGCCGCTCACACTCGGTCTGGTCTTGCTGTTGATTTATGCGAGCACGCGTTCGTTGACGAAGACAATGATCATCCTGCTTGCGGTTCCGTTTTCTGCGGTTGGCGCCGTGTCATTTCTCTATCTGGCAGGCTACAACGTGAGCATCGGCGTTTGGGTCGGACTGATTGCCTTGTTAGGTGTGGATGCCGAGACAGGCGTTTTTATGCTCCTCTACCTGGACTTGGCTTATGAAGAGGCCCGAACTATGGGCCGATTGCACAATCTCACTGGGTTACACGAGGCCATTGTGCAGGGTGCCGCTAAGCGCCTGCGCCCCAAGTTCATGACCTTTGCCACCGTGTGCATCGGCCTTTTCCCTATCATGTGGAGCATCGGCACCGGCTCGGACGTCATGAAGCGCATCGCAGCTCCGATGGTTGGAGGAATCTGCACTTCATTCCTTCTGGAACTGTTGGTGTACCCGGCGATTTACGCCGTTTGGCGCCAGCGGTCGTTGAGACGCAAACTCAGTTCCGATCAGCCAGCAATGGCCGACCGCGTGGGCGCCGAGGATGCCGGACAGAGCGATCTTGTCGTGCTGCGAGCGCCGCAATCAACGGGCGGCCTCTGGGAACCGGCGCACGACGCCTAAGTCTCATCGAGCGGCGAAGGGCAGGCCGTTTCCGGAGCGCGGCGCACCCACTCGACCTGGATAAAACGTCGTGCGCACAGACGACATCCTTCGGCGCCCGTCGTAGGTCTCATGCAACCTTGATGGATTGGCATTAGCTCCTGGCCCCGGCGTTGCCGGGCCCTTTGAGCCCTCGATCGGGTACCTCTTTCGAGATTCAGCACTAGCGAAACAATGTGTTCCCTGCGAACTTTCGTGCAAATAACCTGCACTGGAGTTCCGAAGCAATACGATATATTCAAGACACACACACAAAGATCGTGTCCGCTTCGCGATATCGTTTTAGGGTGAAGTAATCTCGACCGTCCACAGGTTTAGGCTGAAGGAGGAGGCGATGAAGCTTTCTGTTGCGTCGCTCAACCAGGCGTTTCTAAGGGATAAGCAATCCAATTGCAGCACTCCAAGGTGGACGTGTCTCTTGCTGCTGGGAATGCTCGGCGTGTCGCCAACACTTTGGGCGCAGCAATCCGAAGCGCCGACGGCATCGGACTCCCAAACAATACAACTATTGCTTCAGAGGGTTGCGGAACTGGAGGCCAAGGTAAGAAAGATTGATCAATTGGAGGCCCGGATCAAGCAATTAGAAGGGGAAAAGCCAGCGCCTGCTGCAACGGCGCGAGTTTCGTCGCCCGCTCCTGCGCAAACAAATACTCCGTCCGAGATGGAGACCTCGCAGCAGGAAATGCCCGCTGTGGCGGAGAGAATGGACCTCAGCAAGACCCTGCTGCGCATCCGGGGTTTCGGTGACATTACGCTCCACGGTGACGATCAAAAGGGAGACAGAACCTCGTTTTCCCTGGGGCAGCTTGACCTGTTCGTTACCTCAGACATTTCCGAGAAGTTTAAATTCCTGAGTGAAATTGTCTTTGAAGGTGGCCCGGACAATATTTATGGCGTCACTCGTGGACAGAACAACGTATTTGCCGTCGATGTCGAGCGATACCTGATCGAATATTCCCATAATGACTACTTCAAGCTGGCGGCGGGTCGCTGGCACACAGCCATCGGATACTACAATACGGCTTACCACCACAGCACTTGGTTTCAAACCGCGACTGACCGGCCATTCCTCTTCAACTTTGAGGATCGTGGCGGAATCCTGCCGATTCACAGTGTTGGCTTGTCTGCTTCGGGATTGATACCGTCGGGGCGCTTGGGGTTGCATTATGTGGCGGAGGTGGGTAACGGCCGCGCCTCTCGCTCTCCGCTCACCGATGAGCCGGTGCAAAACGTCATCGATGAGCAGAGTCACAAGGCCTACAACCTGGCGCTTTTTGCCAGACCGGAAGCAATTCGCGGTCTACAGGTGGGCTTTTCTGTCTATCGAGACCTACTTGACCCGCTCAATTCTCCGAGAATCAGTGAGAGCATCCTTGCGGCGCATGCTGTTTTCACGCGCCCCAGTTTCGAGTGGCTGAACGAAGCTTTGGTGGTCCGGCACTCTCCCCTGGGGTTGTCGCGCACCTTCAATACCCCAGGCTTCTATAGCCAGGTCTCCAAACAGTTCGGTTCTTGGAGACCTTATCTTCGTTACCAGTATGTAAATGGCTCGGACACGGAACCTGTCTTTCCAGACGTCGGCCTTCGCCACGGTCCTTCCGCGGGCCTGCGATACGATGCCAGTGAGTCCGTGGCTGTGAAACTGCAATATGACTATACCGCTTTGCGACGCCAGAACGCCGTCAACGCACTGGCCCTGCAGATCGGCTTTACGTTTTAAGAGCACACTGAAATGCGCCTGTCTTGTTGCCTATGCATCTTGGTTGCTCTTGCCTTGTTGCCCGGAGTGCTTCCGCGCGGCACTCTGGAATCCGCCGCCTACCCTCCGGAAGAGAAGCCGGGGGAGCGCAACCTGGCCATCGTGGTCAACTTGAATAACCCCGTAGAAAACCTCTCGACTCCGGAATTACGCCGAATTTTCCTGGGTGAGCGCGGCCACTGGCCAAATCCGTATGGACGCCGCATCACGTTGGTTATGCTGGAACCTGGCTGGCCGGAACGTGCCGCAGTCCTTAGCATCATCTATCAGATGAGTGAAACCGAGTTTAACAATCATTTCCTGCACGGTCTTTTTACCGGGGAAGTTTTTGTCTCACCCAAGACGCTCGCAAGTCCTGAGGGCGTCCGCAAGTTCATATTTAATGTGCCGGGGGCGATTGGATATTTGCGGGAGAGCGATGTGGATAAGACCGTTAAAGTGATTCGCATCGACGAACGTCTCCCCGATGATAAGGGATACAAGTTTCACGTTCCGCTCCGCTAGGCTGGGTACTGTGAGCAAAAAAGAGACAATTCAGAAATGGACGACGGGCGCAGGCTCCTGGGCCAATGTGCCATGGTCCGTCTTCTCCCGCTACAGTTCTGCGCTTCTGCTCTTGCTGGTTTTCTGTACGGTGACTGTGGTGGGGCTCTTTGCGATTCGCGATCTTCGCCGCGCGGACTTAGAAGAGCAGAACATGTTTACAAGGTCGGTTCTGAGCCTTCATCGAATAGCCGCCTTGCAGTATCAGACTCAGGAAACCAGGCGAAGTACGCTCTATGCCTTAAGTACCGCGGATAGTAATCTTCATGTGAAGTACGCGGACCAGTCTCGCGAAGCGGACCATCTCGTATCCGAAGGCATTGCCGCATACCTTGCAAATGCGCGAACGCCAAACGAGATTGACATTGGCAGGCGCCTTCAGCGCGATTGGTCCGCTTACCTGAGTGTCCGGGACGAAGTGTTAGCCTCGATTCTCGAAGGCAGCACAAAGGAAGCGGTGGATCTCGATCTCACTGGTGGTGTGCAATCGTTCGATCGAGTTCGTCACGATCTCGCGGAAATCGAGCGGGTCTACGACCAGCAGGCTTCTCAACAACTTGCCAGTGTTGACGCTATCTCTCGGCGCACCATTCTCCGGGTGGCGGGAGTCCTCGCGATTACGCTCGCAGCGACCATCGCGTCGGTTTGGGCCATTCAGAGGAGCCGCATGAGCGGAGCGATCCAATTAGCCAAGTTGCAGATGGAGTTTGTGGCCTCGGTGTCGCATGAGTTGCGCACGCCACTGGCGGTTATCTCTTCAGCGGCCGACAATATCGCCGACGGCGTGGTAAAGGGAAAAGACGAGCTAAGGAAATACGGAGCTGCAATCCAAAATCAAAGTCGTCAGATGACGGAGCTCATCGATCAGATTCTCCTTTTTGCCGCCACCAGAAACCAGAGAAACCATTTCGTCATGCGCGCGTTACCGGTATCCGAGATCTTGCATTCCGCTCTCCAGCAAACTTCAGGATTGGCAAAGGCATCCGGGTTTTGCGTGGAGCTCGAGATTGCGCCAGGTCTTCCTCTCATCCGCGGTGATGCATCCGCGCTGGTTCGCTGCCTGCAAAACATGATAGTAAATGCCGTAAAGTACAGCGGCAAGAGTAGATGGATTGGCGTTAGAGCTTTCCTGAGCGACACCGAATTGCACGGTCAACGAGAAATTCAGATCGCAGTGCGAGATCGCGGCATGGGCATTGCCCGGTTGGAGTTGCCTCGCATTTTCGAGCCGTTTTACCGCAGCCCAGCAGTTGTGGCGGAGCAGATACATGGCACCGGGCTGGGATTGTCGCTCTCCAAGAGCATCGCTGAAGCCATGGGGGGCCGTCTCACCGCCGTGAGTGAACTGGGTGCCGGCAGCGTTTTCACGCTGCACTTGCCCGTTGTGGAAGATTTCCAGACCAATACCGATGAACATCTCTGAATGAGCGGAAACGACTGAGACATGAACGAAAATATCTTGCTGGTAGAGGATGAAGAAGCGCTGCTGATGACCTTGAGTGATCGCCTGCGGAGCGAGGGTTACGTCGTCGACTTGGCCGCCGACGGAGAGCAGGGGTACGAAAAAGCAACCCGTTTGCCCTTCGACCTGATCATTCTTGACATTATGCTGCCTCGTTGCAACGGCCTCGACGTCTGTCGCGGAATTCGGTTGGCGGGTTTGGCTACTCCGATTCTTCTGCTGACTGCTCGCGGCCAGACCATTGACAAAGTGGTCGGTCTAAAACTCGGGGCGGATGACTATGTCACGAAACCATTTGACACTATGGAACTCATTGCCCGCATCGAAGCTCTGTTGCGGCGGTCCGCTCCCAGGACCAGCCAGGGGCTCCATAAGTTCGGCTCGATTCGCGTGGACTTCCGCGGTACCGAAGTAACCCGTGACGGCAAACCGGTCTACTTGACTGCCAGGGAATTTCAACTTTTGCGCTACTTGATTGAGCGTTCAGGAACCACTCTTTCGCGGGATGAGATCCTGCGCGAGGTTTGGGGTTATGACAGTGGCACGTTCAGCCGAACGGTCGACGTGCACATAGCCAGTTTGCGTCAAAAGTTGGAGGATTCTCCCAAGAAACCCCAATGGATCGTTACCGTTCCTGGTCTCGGCTATAAATTTCAGGGCTGAACGAGGTGCCGTTTGCGGTTTTTGAGGCCCCCGGTGCTTTCTTTCACATACTGCAGGGCCAGCTCAGCTTTTTTGTAATGCTCCTCGGTGTACCACGCCGGAGCATACTCCTCAAGAAGGTGAAACAGCTTCAAAAGCGCGTCGACCTGCTCCGGTCCTCCCTGTCGCAAGCCTAATTCGCTTCTTTGATGATGCTCATAGGTGTACCATGGCGGGGCATAGTACTCCAAAAGAAGATGTAAATCCTGGAGCGCTGCAGAAATCGGACTCTCTTGGTGGACATCGGTTGCATCTCTTGAAACCCTATCTCGCTGCCACCGAGATAGGTTGAATTCGCAACTATTGGTGTGGCTCGAGAACACGTATTCCGTTCCCCGCGAGCAAACTGGGCTCGCGACCCATGGGCGCGTATGTACAAAACCTTTATAACTTATTCTATGCTGTGACGACCTTTATAGTAATAACCTGGCCCCCAGCCTGTCAATCCCTCAAAGTCCCTCAAAGTCCTTGGGGGAACGCCACAAGGGGCGCTTGGTATCGGTCGGCGATCCCCACTCGGACCCTATACTGGATTGGAGTGAGCGAAGAGTTAGCGAAACAAGGGCTCGAGAGGAGCAGGGTAGGCATCATCTTGTTTCAAGAAATTTCTTGAATTCTTGGCGTTCTTAGGGTTTCTTTTTTGATTTATCGGCATCCTAAAAAGGTGATGAGGGGTCTAAAAATGTCTCAGTAGTTTCCCTCAGGCTTAAACCTGTTCCTGGGTACAGTTGTGTTTGACGTCGCGCAAAGACGATGCTTGCGATTGTAAAGCTATACTGGAGGGGGGGTTACTGGGGATTTACACGGACATTACATTTTCCGGGCCGTAGATTTGAACGTAGTCGGCACCCGTCAGCGGGGAAAGCTCCCGTGTAGGGCGCCAGGGGGGGGGCCATACGTTTGGATATTTCAAGTTCGCATTTTGGGCGCTGCTGCTTTCTTGGCCAGTAAGTGGGGCGGCTCGCCTTCCGCAAAGTCAACGTGGCAACACTCGGAGCCCACACGAGGCGCTGGCAATTCCGTGTGAGAACTGTCACACGGCCACGGCTTGGCGGCCCATCAAGGCTGTTCCCGAGTTTGACCACAATAAGACGAAGTATCCGCTGCGGGGCATGCACGAAAAAGTGGAGTGCACGCAGTGCCATGTGAAGCCGGTTTTCACGGATGTGGGGAAGAACTGCCAGGATTGCCATACCGACGTGCACCAGAGAAAGATGGGCACGAATTGCGCGCAATGCCACACGGTGCAGGGCTGGAATATCGCCGTGCAACAGGTAAAGGATCACCAGAACCGCTTCCCGCTGCTGGGGGCGCATGCGGCGGTGCAATGTGAGGATTGTCACAAGGGTGCGGCGGTCGGCCAGTTCCAGGGGCTCTCGACCGCCTGTGCCTCGTGTCACCTGAAGGACTACCAGCAAACGCAAACGATGGGCGGCAGTGTGCCCAACCACGTCGCGGCTCAGTTCCCACAGACCTGCGAGAGCTGTCATACATTCGACGGCTGGTCCGGAGTCATGGTCAATCACGCCGCGCCGCCAATCAGTTTTCCGCTGACGAACGGACACGCGAATGTTCCCTGCCTGGACTGCCACGTGGGCAACAACTACAACCTGCAGATTGCAGCCACCGATTGCGGGCATGCGGGTTGCCACCTGACGACCTGGCAGCAGACCACGAATCCGCAGCACTCGGCTGCGCCCACAGTGTTCTCAATTGCGACTTGCTCCAACTGCCACAATACGGTCTCCTGGCTGAACGCGAATTTTAACCACGCCAGCACCGGCTGGCCGCTGACGGGTTCGCACCAGATGGCGCCAGCGGGCAAGGTCACTGCCTGCACGGACTGCCACATCAACAACAATTACACCTTTACGGCCGCGAACACGGATTGCTACGGGTGCCACCAAACGGCGTGGCAGAGCACGACGACGCTGGGTGGAAGCATACCGAACCACGTTACGGCGGGCTTTTTGACTTCCATGTGTTCGACGTGTCACGACACCGTTCTCTGGTCGGATGGAAAGTTTGAGCATGCGGCGACGGGCTTCCCGCTGCAAGGTCCGCACATGCTGCCGCCGCGCACGGCGGTCACGGGTGCGATTGGGCCGATGGTCAACGCTTGCACGGACTGCCACATCGGCGGGAACTACACGGCGGGCTATCCGACGACGGACTGCTACGGCTGCCATCAGAGCTATTACACCAACGCGCAGACTTTCGGGACGAGCGTGCCGAATCACGTTACGGCGAATTATCCGACAGCCTGCATTTCCTGTCATGCCACGTGGGTGACGACGGCCTGGCTGGGCGCGGCTTTCACCCATACGTGGTTCCGGATTCCGCACAACGGTTCATCCTGTGCCGATTGCCATTTCAATCCGAACAACTATGCGATTTTTTCTTGTATCCAGGCCTGCCATACGGGGAGTTCACCGCATGCGAACGCGCAGAACACGAATTCGCAGCACGGTGGCGTGAGCGGCTATACGTACGGCCCCACGATTTGCGTGAATTGCCATAAGGGTTGATGCAGACAAGCCGAGGCTCCGCAGGCTTCGGCAAGCATAGGGAATGGAAACAGCAAGAACCGTCTCGGCGGACAAACACCATAACCGGGGGGAAAAGAGTACGTGTCAAGTTGGACCATTTTGGGGGGCCTGTTTACCGGGGGCTCCTTCGCACGCGCATTGACGCTGGCTTTATTCGTATGTTCTTTTTCTACCTGTTTTTCCTTTCCCGT